>TARA_R110002072_G_scaffold89232_3_pt1 | contig 48723 bp, 50 predicted proteins | sample TARA_R110002072 | Tara Oceans TARA_R110002072 (sample SAMEA4397118) | marine metagenome | biome: Polar Biome; feature: [SRF] surface water layer (ENVO:00010504); material: water (ENVO:00002006), including particulate matter (ENVO:01000060) such as... | depth 5 m | reverse complement strand
CCCCGACGATCTTCGGAATCTGTCGGGGCTTTTTCGTTTTTGGCTAAGGGCTTTCTTTTTCGCAAATGGCTTTTTGTTTTCGCTAAGGGCTTTTTCGTTTTTCGCTGAAGGCTCTTTATTCGCTAAGGGCTTTTTATTCCGCTGAAGACTCTTTATTCCGCTGAAGGCTCTTTATTTTCGCTAATGGCTTTTTCCCCAACCGCTCTATTTGGCGACGCGTTTAATACCTTTCAGGGTTGCAAAACAGGTGTCGTTTGCTGTGTTCAGAAAGTCCTCCATAAACGGTGAATCTTCCTGATCTTCTCGAATTGCGGCGTAAAGCGTTGCCCATAAACCATGTTCGCCCAGGCTTTTCGCAACAACCGTATCAATTGGCTCGTACTCCGCCAGGCTCCAGTTTGGCAAGCTCGCTACACCTCGACCACTTGCGACGAGCTGCACCACCATTGCAGTAAGTTCCGCGGTACGAATATCTTTGGGTTCCACATCCGCAGGATCAAGAAATCGAGTAAAAACATCTAACCGATCTCTCTCAACGGGATACATGATTAGAACCTCGTCAGCCAGGTCTTCTGGTTCAATAAAAGTCCGCTGAGCCAGCTTATGTTGAGGGTTCACCGCAAGCATCGCTTCATACCGAAACAGAGGCACATAGGTCACCCCAGGGAGTTTCACAGGATCAGAGGTGATCACCAAATCCAGATCACCTCTAACCAGCGCAGGCAGGGGCGCAAAATTAAAGCCACCGGTAATATCCAACTCCACTTCTGGCCAGTTGCCCCTGTACTTATCCATACATGGCACCAGCCACTGGAAACAACTGTGACATTCTATGCAAATATGTAAGCGCCCCGCTTCTCCACCCGCCAACCGCGCAATATCTCGCTCCGCAAGCTTAAACATCGGCATCACATCATCCGCAAGGTTGAGCAACCGCCGGCCTGCACTGGTAAAACGCGGCGGCTTTGTTTTCCGCACGAACAGGCTACAATCGAGCCGATCCTCGAGGTCCTTAAGCTGGTGGGATAACGCCGATTGCGTGAGAAATAGTCGGTCTGCCGCATCCACGAGGCTCCCGGTGTCACGCAATGCGACCAGGGTTTTAAGATGTCTAAGCTCTATCACAGTGATTGCCGATGTCTCCTCTATGAGAAGGTTTAACGTAAATGGGAATTTAAACAAATTTCCCTCATCTTACCAATCCCGAAGGGATGTTGCGTTTATCTGCAAAAGGAAGCCGCTTAGCCCCTGAAACGCTTGACTCGGAGGACCGTCGAGCGACAATGGGCGTAGAATAAAAACAAAGAAACGACGGTATAGTTATGTTTAACCCTACTTCAGTGGTAATTGACGCATTTTTGGAGGAATTGATTGAGCATTACATCAATCAATTCGGCGACAATCATGACGACATCCAGAGAATCGTGATCAGCGCGCGAAATGCTCTAGAGATCATCGCAAACAGCGATGCGCCCTACCACGACGTCAATCACACGATTATGGTTACCCTCGTCGGAACCGAAATTCTGCGGGGTAAAAACCTGATTGAGGGCAGTGTCACGTCTAATAACTGGGTTCATTTTGTGATTTCGCTGCTCAACCATGATATCGGCTACGTTCGGGGGATCTGCACCACCGACCGGAACGGCCGCTATGCCATCAATACCGATGAAACGATTGCGCCACCCGCGGGCTCTACCGATGCATTTTTAACGCCATACCATGTCGATCGGGCCAAATTGCACATTAACGAACGGTTTAGCGATGACGCTTCTATTGATGTTGAAACCATCTGCGCCAATATCGAACGTACTCGCTTTCCGGTACCCAGTGAAGAAGACCACCAGGCCAGCGACGACGATCCAGGCTTGCTCCGGGCAGCTGATCTGATTGGCCAACTGGCTGACCCACAATATATGCGTAAGATTTCGGCCCTGTATCAGGAGTTTAGAGAAACTGGCCAGGCGGCCAAAATGGGCTATACCACCGCCGCTGACCTCCGTGCTGGCTACCCTAAATTCTTCTGGAATGTAGTGGCCCCCTTTATAGGCGAGGGCATTCGGTTCCTCCGGCGGACCCAGGAAGGTCAGGTCTGGGTTGCCAACCTCTACGCCAACGTCTTTGCCGAGGAACATGATGCACCTGCTTATGGTCCAGAGCGCCGACTAGCCGGGGACCGCCGGGACGCTGAAAATCTCTTTACTGCCCGGGTTTTAAGCGATGAAGACAAGCGCGAACAGGGCCGTAGAACGGCGGATTCCGAAGCAAAAACCCACTAACCGCCAGTACCCCCCAAACTAATCGACGCTCTGAGCCAATGTGGCCACACTGGCCCTTGGCTTTAGGCCGTTGCAATCATTACAATCTGGCCCTTTTGAGTCAGGCAATCAATTGAATAGCGTCATGGCCAGCACGGCCATTGAAGAGCCCCCAACGGCATTGATAAAACCCTTACGCATTGCGTTAGTGGGCTATCGCAGCAATCCCTTCAGCGGCGGCCAGGGTATCTACATCAAATACCTCAGTCAGGCCCTCACTGCTGCAGGACATCAGGTTGATGTTATTTCCGGCCCCCCGTATCCAGATCTAGATCCCGGGATAAATCTGATTCAACTGCCCAGTCTGGATCTCTTTGCAACACCCAACCATGTCACGGCGCTTCGAGCCAAAGACCTGCTGTCTTTTACCGACTTCTTTGAGTGGTGGACAATGCTGACCGGTGGCTTTGGCGAACCCTATACCTTTGGCCGGCGCTTGAAAAAATATTTCAAACAACACAAACCCGAGTACGACATTATCCATGACAATCAGTCATTGAATTACGGCACGCTTTGGCTACAGCAGCAGGGTTACCCTCTGCTCACCACCATCCACCACCCGGTGACCAGTGATCGCGATATTGCCCTTGCGAACGCAACCACCTGGCAACAACGATTATTGATCAATCGCTGGCACTCATTTATTAATATGCAGCAAAAGGTAGTCAAAAAGCTCAAGCATATTGTGACGGTTTCCGGTGTATCAAAAAAGGATGTGGCTTCTGCCTTTGGTCTAGCTGAAGAAAATCTCAGTGTGGTCCACAACGGTATTGCAACCGACGTTTTCCGGCCATTGGAAGACGTGGCTAGAATACCCGGACGAATCATGGCAACCGCAAGTGCAGACCAGCCTTTGAAGGGCCTGCAGTATTTATTGCGTGCAATCAAACAGCTCACAGCAACCCGCCCAGATATTCACCTGACGGTACTCGGCAAACTGAACCCCGAAGGAGAAACCGCAGCACTTGTTGATGAGCTCGAGCTTACACCCCATCTCACATTTGTCAGCGGGATCGAAACTGAAGCGCTCGTCAAACTTTATGCTGAGGCAAGTGTTGTGGTTGTGCCGTCCATTTACGAGGGATTTGGCCTGCCCGCCGGTGAAGCCATGTCCTGCGGTGTACCGGTGATCTCAACTGTGGGCGGCGCACTACCCGAGGTTGTCGGTGATGCGGGGCTACTCGTTCCCATCCGGGACTCCGCGGCAATTGCAGAAGCCATAGATGAGCTCCTCAACAACGACCAAAAACGCCAGACCCTGAGTGAAGCAGGCAGGGCACGAATTTTAAAACACTTTAGCTGGAAAGTTGCCGCCGAACAGATGGTGCAGCACTACCAGTTAATCATGACGGAAACAGCCGATGTCCATGCAGACCATTAACTTCGACCACCTGGACCTCCGTGCCGGTGAAACCATGCTTGATCTCGGTTGCGGTGAAGGCCGTCACACCATCACTGCCTACATGCTGGAAAATGTCCACGCCATTGGTATCGATCTGAGTCTTAAAGATCTAAAAACCACGCGGGAACGCTACAAAGAATTTGAAGACCCCGAGAGTAAAGAAAAGACCCTGGATATCTCGGTGGCCAATGGTGCCCACCTGCCATTTGAAGATGGCCAGTTCGACAAGGTGATCTGCTCCGAAGTGCTCGAACACATCCCTGACTATCGACCCGTCTTAGATGAAATTCATCGTGTCCTCAAAGTTGGCGGGATCTTTGCCGCAAGTGTGCCACGCTATTTTCCCGAATGGATCTGTTGGCAGCTAAGTGATGCGTACCATGAAGTCGAAGGCGGACACGTCAGAATTTTTAATGCCAATCACCTCCGAGAAGACATTAGCGGAACCGGCATGGTGTTTTTTAAACGCCATCATGCCCATGCCCTGCACGTCCCTTACTGGTGGCTTAAGTGCCTGTTTTGGAAAGAGCCCGGCGAAGCGGAAGCAAGCATCGTAAAAGCCTATCATCGCTTTTTGGTCTGGGACCTGATGAAACAACCAAAACTGACACGGTTTTTAGACTGGATTCTGAACCCAATCATGGGTAAAAGTGTTGTCATGTATTTTGTTAAAACCGCACCAGCACCCCTGTCCCCAGAGGTTTCAGGGGCTATTTTATGACCAAACTCTACGTCTCAAAGGGCCTGTACCCAGAGGATTACCTTAAGGATACGGTGGATTATATTGCCAGTGTCCAGGACAACGACGGTGCAATACCCTGGTTTCCCGGCGGCAGCCTCGACCCCTGGGACCACGTGGAATCCGCCATGGGTCTCACGATTGGTGGCAAATACGATGAAGCGGCCCATGCCTACCATTGGTTACAAAACAACCAACTCGAAAATGGCAGCTGGCTTGCCGCTTACAAGGACGGTGAAGTTGAAGATGGCACCCGGGCTGAATCCAATTTTGTCGCTTATGTCGCAACAGGCGTCTGGCACCATTACCTGGTGACCGCTGACAAAAACTTTCTCGAGACAATGTGGCCCGTGGTAGAAAATGCAATTGGCTTTGTATTGAGTCTTCAGGGTCCCCAGGGGCAGGTATATTGGTGTGAAGACACGACCCTCGGCATACAGGAAGATTCCCTTATCACCGGTTGTAGCAGCATTTTTAAGAGTCTCGAGTGCGCCATTAATATTGCCACAATTTTAGAACGGCGGGTTTCAGATTGGGACCTAGCCCGGACCAAGCTTGGTAATGCCCTGCGTAACCATCCCGAGTGTTTTGACCGCACCTGGGATAGCAAGAGTCGATTCGCCATGGACTGGTTTTATCCGGTCCTCACCGGCGTGATTCAAGGTGCCCGGGGCAGACAACATTTGCACTCCAGATGGGATACTTTTGTGGTTGATCAACTCGGCTGCCACTGTGTCAGTGACGAGCCCTGGGTCACCGTAGCGGAATCCTGTGAACTGGTGATGGCATTGCTGGCGGTTGGAGAGCGACAGAAGGCCATGCAACTATTTAGCTGGCTACATCAATTCAAAGATAATGACGGCTCCTACTGGACCGGTTATGTCCATCGGGATGAGGAGCTATGGCCCCTCGAGAAGCCTACCTGGACGGCCGGGGCCATCCTACTGGCAGCCGATGCACTGGCGGAGAAAACCGGTGCAGCTAAACTTTTCACCGAAGAATCAGTTGTCCCGACGGCGAAGCACGCCAAGCGTGCCAACGACACCCAGATCCTCGAATAACCCAGAAGCTACCGCTGCCCGCCATATTGTAATAGGCGCCTGGCCACCTTCTTCCGGGTTAGGAAAAAGATCGTGTATCGCAAGAATACCGCCCAGCGCAACATGGGGTGACCAGCACTCGTAATCAGTTTCAGCGGCCTCAAGACTGTGGCCACCATCAATAAACACAAACCCCAGGGGGGTTTGCCAGTTTCTAGCCGCCACCCTGGAAGACGCCACAATTGGCACAATATGGTCCTCTAGATCAGCCCGGGAAACGGTGTCACGAAACAACTTGAACGTGTCCATTTTGCCGACACCGGCGTCATACAATTCAGGATCGTGATATTCCTCACCTAACTGATGCTCCTCGGAACCACGGTGGTGGTCTAAGGCAAACAATGTCGACCTGGCTTCTTTACAGGCCTGACCCAGGTATACCGTGGATTTACCACAATAACTGCCAATCTCAAGGGCGGGCCCGACAGCACAGGCCGCAAGGCAGCGTTGGTAAAGCTCAGCGCCTTCTTCAGCCGCAAGAAAGCCCTTGACCGAGTCAATATCAATTGGAAGTTGCATAGAAAGCCACTAATTAAAAATTATAAAAATTAAGCAGTAAACCGGCACGACGAGACACAGCACATAAATAACGATGTTGTTTAACGCAGGCAGCTTAATCTCTTCTTTTAAGGGGAATTTATCGCCGATGATCAACCAGAGCACACAGCCCAGAACCATTGATCCTACGATGCTAAGTAACATTATTCCCATAAATTTTTCCGGGTATTTCGAGGTAAAAACTGGCGTAAATCTTAACACCCAATAGACTTTAAGTATCGGATGCAAAAAATTGATCTTATGACCGCCGAATCGTCCCAACTGGTGAAATGCCTGGTGCAGAATCCAGCCCAGCAGACTAGCCACCGCCTGATCGAACGAGACAGCTTTGACCTGTGGTATTACCTCGTCTCAACCAAACACAATATCAAGCTACTCGAGACCTCACTGTGTATGTGGGTCAACGATGATGAATTCAGCGCTAAAGAGGAAATCTATCGCCGAGCTGGCGATGTAGAGCGAGCCAATCGCCTCATGCTGATGGTTTTTGACGACACCGGCAATTATGCCAACACAACACGGTATGTGCCTGCGGGGGACAGCCAGCAATTGGAAACCATACTGATCAGCCATGTCCCGGAAGCCCAACGGGCAGAAGGTCAATATTCCCTACAATGTGATGTTGGTTTTTTGGTGGTTACCGGTCCGCTACAGCAACTCAAGCTGCTTGAAACGGCGTCGCTCTCGACGACTATTCCAAACTAGTGGTTCAGGTGAGATTGAACCCACCATCGGACAAAATAATTTCCCCCGTCAGGTAACTACTCGAAATTAGCATTGAAGCAGTGTCAGCAATTTCCTCAGGCTGGGCACCTCGCCCCATGGGCGACTTTTGCTTCCAGAGCTGCTGCGCTTCTACCCAACTCTCCGTCATCGGTGTATCAACTAATCCCGGCGCAATACCGTTGATTCGGATCGCCGGTGACAAACTCAAAGCCAATAACCGGGTCATATGATTAAGTGCAGCCTTGCTCGCCGCATAGGGGATGGATGCACCCTTAGGTCGAACACCCGCGTGGGAGCTAATGTTAACAATGCTACTGGGGCGCTGGGGTGTTGCCGAGGCTCGTAGCGCGTCTTCCGCCTCGGCAATCAAGCTCCAGGGTGCAATCACATTTACCTCGTATAGGTCCCGCCAGATTTCCGGCGTTGCTTGTTTGAGGTTGTTATGGGGAATAATCGAGTTAATCCCAGCATTATTGACTAGCACATCCAGTCGACCATGTTTTGCCAGCACCTCTGAGATCAGGTCCTTTGGACCATCGGGGTTAGCTAGATCCATCTGGGTATAACTTGCACCGCCATGGGCATTCGCCAGTTTTTCACCCGCCACAACGGAAGACCGCGAATGGAAAGCCACGGTAAATTCATCTGCTACCAATCGTTCGGCGATGGCTTTGCCTATGCCGGAGGTCGATCCGGTAACAAGTGCTACTCGATTTTTGTTGTTGCCCATTTTCACATCCACATCCACATCCACATCCACACCCACATCCACACTCGCACTCGCACTCGCACTCGCACTCGCACTCGCATCATCACGCTGATGATTAAGAGAACAGCCTTACGTTATTCATCTAAAAGCCACTCCTCAGCAGTTTTTAGGTTAACAAAACCTTTCGCCCTGGCTGACACCAAAGAGGCCAGGGCCGACAAAATGTTAGCCATTATAAGGCCGCTGCTGCTGCCAACGACCACAGCATATCGGCAACTCTTCAAACGTTTTTTGCTTTTCTTGAGCAGCTTTATGAGCTGGCTCAGTTGTCCAGCTGAAAGCGATACCGGTGATTTAGACGCATCAACAAGGACATCAACCCCCGGTCCAAAATTTTCGCAATCAAGCACTTCTACCACGAGTTTTATCAGGTCTGCATCGGAATAGCGGCCAGCCACAACAATCTTGATGCGATTTTTTTCGGTATCAAAATTCCAGTCAAACATGACAAATCATGCTATCTCGACTCGTCCAAAATCTGTTCAATTTGTTTTTTCTCTTCAGATGTCACAGGTTTGTAGCCCCGCAGATAAGGCCAGCCATACCCCCAGCGAAAAGTTGTTGGCAGATATGGCGTCCCACCCACGCGAACCCCCGTTAACATCAGTGAGGCAATAGCTGGCTTACCAACCTGCTCAACACAAGTCCTTAAGGCTTGATCTGCAGCTTTTCTCTCCGCGCGACTTCCCCCTTGCCAGTAGCTTAGATCATGGGCCACACAGCAATCGAGCCAGAGATGTTTCTCATCCGGCGTTCCATCTGGAAAAGCGCTACAGCCATCGGATGTAAAAGGCTTAATTGACTTATCTGCGTAGGCGACTTCCCCGCAGAAAGAAATCATCAGCAGCAGAATGATTCCACCTTTCATCAGCAAAATGACTACCTGTTAGTCAGACAAATAGTAAGCGACAGTGGAGACGACCCGCACTTTTTTGATATGCGGATTATTGTTATCCCGCGAGCTTATACTGAATTGGCCCTGGGAGGCTGATCGTATTTTTCCCAGTGAGCTTTTTGAATCCGAGGCAAATTTCTCGGCAACTTCCCGGGCCTTTCGGGTCGCTTCCTCTATCATTTCAGGCTTCACTTCATTCAGCCTCGTGAATATATATTCAATCTGGTAGCTATTGCCGGTGAATACAATGCCCTGCTTACCGAGACTGGACATGTTGCCCATTACACCTCGTACTGCCTCTATATCATGGGAATACACCGTCACGGTTTGCGACGCCGTGTACCTGAATTCTGCCCGAGCTTGATTGCCATATTGCTGGGCAGACTTGTCCGTAATCGAAGGAGCCGAAACAGAAATCTCGCCTGGTGCTACACCGGCAGCTTCAAGAAACGTTCTGATCTTCTGGGTACTTTGATCAATTGCCTGGTATAGCGCCTCAAGATCGTTGCTGGCGGTACTAAATTGAATCGGCCAGATAACAATATCAGCGGTAAATTCCCGTTCGGATAAACCCTTGACGGTGACGGTTCGCTCGAACGCTTTGAATTTAAGGGCAGCATCGCCCAGAAGATAACCGAGGGACGCCAGCCCCACCACCAGGCAGACCCCCAAAATAAGTGAGTTGGTTTTAGTCATACTGGTCATACGTTTGCCTCTAGCCGCATCAACATCTATAGATCCCCCTAGTTTACGCGAATCCATGGTAGAACGGAGTGATGGTGAATTCTAACCTCAACAATAGCCTGATCCTGAGAGTATAACTTTGCTAACCGATAGACGCTGTATAGATGCCGTATAGACACCAAAATCCTGTTGCGCACTGGGCCGATGACGCTGCTGAACCCTTACCGAGGGATTTAAGCGCGTCTCTGATCTCATCCGAGACTGGGTTCACGGTCCAGCTACCAATAGATTTACCAGCCGAACAATATGTTTCAGGTCGCTGGATTTGGTGAATCGAATTTCAATATGTGGAGAGTTTTTTGAACGATTAGGATGCTGTTTGGAATCCGCAGGGTGTTCGAGTCCTTCGGCTTTGATCAGACGCTGACCCAGGCGGAGGTCCAGTTCGTTAAAGTTATGGAAATGCCCGATCTCTTTTCCCTTAAAGTGAAGCGTCGAGAAGCCATCTACACGCTCGGGCCATGGCCTGTGGGTGACCTCGGGAATCAACTCTAATTGTTGGATCAGTTCAGCTTTCAATCCCGCCATTGGTTTAGTACCCGCTAATTTTTTATTAGTGATGGACTCGTGATTCTTAGCGAAAAATGCACCTCGGGTTTACCTAACCCTTCTCCATCGGGAAGCACACCAACCACCGAAAAACCAATGCCTGACCAGAAGGTGACGGGATGATCCCCAGGCGCTTCGAACGCCTGAATTGCTTCGCCCGCATGTTGATAAAGATCAATTGTTGAGAAGCTAGTTGAATGGGTCTCGTCACCTGTACCCGCCCAGATAGAAACAGCACCCGCTGCCCGGGCCAGGTTGATAATATCGTTAACGAGTAACTTGCCGTAACCTTTACGTCGACCGGTCAATGAAACCACAATGGGGTGAATCTCCCAGGCGTAGTCATCCTCAATTGCACCGATCCATCCAAGGAGTTGTCCGTCATCGTCTAACAGAACTCGACTCCTACGTCCTGAATCGAAGGTTTCCATAATTTCGACTCGGCTTCGAGCAAGATCAGGCAACCATTCGGGTGAGTATTTTTGAAAGCTCGTGAACATTAGCTGCGCAATCTCATCAGTTAGAGATTCGTCCGCGGGGGTTAGATCAATTACTCTTGCCATAGCCAGTCTGGAATCCATTTTTCACGACAACTATTCTGACACACGGCATCTAGTTAACATCATCCCTGGACTTGCCTATCAGGCCCGCATCTAAGAACACGATGACAACAAAGCTAATAAAAATACATGCTGCCATAAACATCAAAAGTTTGTCGTCCGAAAACATCGAGTGGCCGAATATCATTGCCGCTGGTACTGCAATCCCTCCCGCTGCAATACCCTGTTTGACTGAATCTTTTGTATTCATCCACCGCTCCCTTTGGACCACCTTATGAGCCAGTAAAACATTTCACAAAATGCTGGTTGAACAGATCTCGAGAAGAAAAAATCTAGCTCAATAACAAGACCTTAACGCGATCACCTGGCTTGACACTTTGACCAATCTCGATTTCCGCGAGACCGTTTGCCCAGCTAACGGATGACATCACGCCGGAGCCCTGGTTCGAGTACTCACTCACTTTGCTGTTGCCGTTCTCATCAAACTGAATCTGAACCCGGAAGTATTCCCGGCGGCTACCGCCCTTGGCAGTAAAATCCGCAGCACCGTAAACCGTCGTCAGGTCTGTTTCTGTACAGCCCTGGCAGCGTAACAGGTAGTCTCTAGCAATCAGGGTAAAGGTCACAAAACCGGACACGGGATTACCCGGCAGACCAAAAAATGGTGTTTCCGCTATGCGGCCATAGGCAAGCGGTTTTCCGGGTTTAATAGCGAGTCGCCACAGATCAAGGGCACCGAGTTTTTCCACAACGGCTTTTACATGATCTTCTTCACCCACAGAGACACCGCCACTACTTAAAATACAATCGGCAAGTTCATCACCTTTTATAAGCGCAAGCTCCGTCGCTTCAGGTGTATCGACCACCATCCCCAGGTCTATCGGCTCCATGCCTAACTGGCGCACTAGGGCTTGCAGGGTGTAGTGATTAGAATTGTAAATCTGCCCGGGACCTAGCGCTGCAGGTGGATCAACCAATTCATCACCCGTGGACATCACACCAACCTTGAGCTTTTGATAGATCAATATCTCACTACAGCCTACGGACGCCGCAAGGCCAATATCCTGGGGACGCAACTTTCGCCCCTTCGCTAATATGGTGGAACCGGCATCAATATCCTGCCCCGCTCGACGAACATGATCACCCTTGCTCGGAGATACTTTTAACAACACGGTATCGCCGATCTGCTCTGTATCTTCCTGAATCACAATGGCATCAGCGCTTTCCGGCATCGGGGCACCGGTAAATATGCGCGCGGCGGTACCCTGCTCCAAAGCCTTGCCAACACTGCCAGCGGGAATTCGGTCGCTGATAGTAACCGGCACCTTGTTTGCAACATTACCCGCAACATCTGCGGCACAAACCGCATAGCCATCCATTGCACTATTATTAAATGCCGGAACAGAGTTTGGCGCGACGATATCCTCGGCAAGAATTCTGCCCACTGCATCTAGCAGGGAAACCCGTTCAATACCCACCAATAACTTTGCCTGGGCACTAAGCTGGGCAATTGCATCGTCAACGGGTATTAATTCTCCCGGCACTAGTGAGCACCTTTTTTTAGTAGCTCAGCGAAGTTGCAGGGACGATGATTGATATCAAGCTGGGTTTTGAGAATGCCGTTCCAACCGGTTTTACAGGCACCGGTTGAGCCGGGCATGCAAAAAATCAGGGTACCATTTGCAACACCGCCTAGGGCCCGGGACTGCACGGTAGAAGTGCCAATCTCCCCATAGGAGAGCTGACGAAACAGTTCTCCAAAGCCGTCGATTTTTTGATCAAGCAGCGGCGCTATAGCCTCTGGAGTTGAATCTCGAGTCGTGAAGCCTGTTCCGCCGGTCAGTAGAATGACCTCTACACCGGGTTCAGCAATCCAAGCCGATACTTTAGCCCGGAGTCGATACAGGTCGTCAATTTCAATATGCCGGTCGGCCAGATGATGACCGGCATCCGTGAGGGCATCACAAAGAAACTGACCGGAGGTATCATTTTCCAGTGTGCGAGTATCTGACACTGTCAAAACGGCAATTTGTAAGGCACCATCCATATTAATTTTCCGCTCCATTAGACGAGCCCCATGTTAATTCAATACCGGCTAAATCAATACAGGCTAAATCAATACGCCCGTTACGCAACCACACTCCTACTGTTAATGGGCGCAGGCTTATCTCGTGCCGATTTTATGGATGAGCTAGTCAACGGTATCACCACAACAAGTGCAGATCTTTCCTTTCGACTGCACTATGAAGACGTCAATACAGACCGGCAGCGCAACGCCAGCGGAGCCACCTTGCAAAGCCGGCTACGAATTGAAACTGGAGAGTTTCTGCATAGCCAGTTCACCGTTGAGCTTGAGAATATCTCAACCTTAACAGGTCGTGACTTTTCTAATGGCGTCAGAAACGAGGGTACTGCCGTCATTGCCGACCCGGATGTTACCGAATTTAATCAGGTGTATTTTCGGTTTAATGGTATCCCGCGATCGATATTGCAAATTGGTCGCCAGGTTATTCAACTCGACAATGACCGCTTTATCGGCGATGTAGGGTTCCGTCAAAACCAACAGACCTATGATGCAATAAGCCTGCTGTCTAAACCCGTTTCAAATGTTTCGGTGTACTACGCCCACCTTCGAGCGGTGAACACAATTTTCGGCCGCAAAGCTGCAAACGGCAAACAACATCACAATAGCGATTTGCTGAATATCCAATATCAGTTTAGTGAAAGGATGGATGCCTCGGCCTATCACTATCGGCTGGAGAACGAAGACGTGCCCGGTGTCGATCACAACACAACAGGTCTACGATTCAGCGTCTCCTGGCCAATGGAGATGGTTTCGCCCGGGGTCAATCTAGAGTTCGCACGGCAATCGACCCGTGGTACCCAACCCAGCGCAGATACAAACTATCAGCTGTTGGAAGCCTCTATAAAACGCGGTCGGCATCAATTGATCATTGGCAATGAAACCCTGGGGGCTAGCAAGGGAGTAGCCTTTCAAACGCCCCTGGCGACACTGCATAAGTTTCAGGGCTTTACCGATCAGTTTCTGACAACACCTGCTGATGGGCTAAAAGATGAGTATGTGACCTATCGACTAAATCTTGGACCGGGTCGTATTGAGCTAACCGCCCACGATTTCGAAAGTGACAGAAACAATCGAGCCTTCGGCAAAGAACACTCGATTGGCGCCTGGTACAGGATTGGTGATCGGGGCAAGATTCTCGTGAAGTGGGCGCGCTTTGATGGCGCACGCCACTCCGGAGATATCAGGAAATACTGGTTACAGCTTTCCTACGATCTTTAACCGTTCACTAGATAATGGGTATAAATGCTGGCGCCGTAACCCAGGGCAATGGCCCAGGTCCATTTAAGGTGGCCAAAGAAGGTGTAGTAGCCCCGGGCTGAGCCCATCAGCGCAACACCCGCTGCAGATCCAATTGATAACAAACTACCACCTACACCCGCGGTTAAAGTAATCAAGAGCCACTGATATAGATCCATTTCAGGATTCATGGTGAGGATCGCAAACATGACCGGGATATTATCAATCACCGCGGAGATAGCACCGAGTGTAATGTTCGCTGCAGTTGCACCCCAGCCATCGTAGAGCACCGTCGACATTATCTCTAGATAACCGATATGACCAAGGCCACCAACGCAGAAGATCACACCAAAGAAGAAGAACAAAGTATCCCATTCAGCCAGGGCGACCTTGTTAAAAATGTTAAAGGTGCCAAAATCCGCCTCATCAGCTGTATTACGCATCTTGATGTAGTAGGAAAAGAAAAATAGGAATGACAAGCCTGTCATCATGCCCAGGAAGGGCGGCAGGTGTAAAAACTGCTTAAAGCTTACAGCGGTGATAATCGTTAGAACAAACAACCCACAAATTACATAAGCACCGCTTTTGAGTTGCACGTCTTCATGGGCTGCTGCAGGCGTTTCATCCGGCACCGCAAAACTCATAATGGCTGCCGGTACAATAAAGTTCACAACCGAAGGAAGAAACAACGCAAAGAACTGGAAGAAACTGGCGTGACCGCTTTGCCAGACCATCAAGGTGGTAATGTCACCGAAGGGACTAAAAGCGCCGCCGGCATTAGCGGCAATCACAATATTCACACAGGCAATGCTAACAAAAGCCGGGTTAGAGGCACCCACCGATAGCACAACAGCCCCCATCAACAGCGCCGTTGTCAGGTTGTCAGCAATCGGCGATAACACAAAGGCGATAACACCGGTAATCCAAAACAGTTTGCGGTAACTAAAGCCTTTATTAACGAGCCAGACTCTCAACTTGTCGAATACATTTCGTTCCGTCATGGCATTGATGTAGGTCATCGCCACCAACAAAAACAAAAACAGCTCGGCATATTCGAGAAGGTTGTGATCCAGGGTTGCCCGAAGCGCGGCTTCATCCTGACCAGATTGCATCGAGATGATGACAACAATTACCCAGATGATACCTGCCGCGAGAATGACCGGCTTTGATTTCCGGAGGTGAATAAACTCCTCCAGCATCACAAACAGATAAGCGACAACAAAGATCACCAGAGCAAAAATGCCCCAGCCGGAACTGGTCTGTCCCATCGAAGTACTGCCGCCCGCCGCACTACTGGCTAGTGCAACATTTGGTAGAACCGTAAAGCCCAATAGCATCAACAAACCCATCAGTTTTTTGATACCCGAGTGCCCGACGGCGGATTTTCTTTCCGGCAACATATCCTATATCCCTATATTTTTTTGCGCTATCAATCCAGTATAGACGCTTATTTGAAATCGACTTTTGGCTATTCGCCCTTCCAGTTCGGCGCACGTTTTTCAGAAAATGCTAATGGTCCTTCAACAAAATCTGAGGAATGACGAAGCGCATGTATCTGCTCATATTTTGCCGCCATAGCTTCCTGTAGGGGCATACCCATACCGTCGTAGGCAGCTTGTTTGCTTGCTCTAACGGAGATAGGAGCACACTCAAGGATTTGTTCTGCCCAACGTTTCGCCGCTGTTAACGCTTCACCTGTGGGCACAACCTCATTCACAAAACCCAGCTCTTTACCTTCCTGTGGTGCAACTCGGCGACCAGTGAGAAGCATGCCCATAGCTCGCTTCATGCCAATTTCTCTAGGTAATCGATGTACGCCGCCAGCCAGGGCAGCAAGCCCAACTCTGGGTTCAGGTAGTGCAAACACTGCATTTTCAGCGGCAATAATCAGGTCACAGGCCAATGCAATTTCAAACCCACCGCCCATAGCGATGCCATTAACGGCCGCAATTATCGGCTTGGGATTGTCGAATCGGGCAGTTAGGCCGCCAAATCCAGCGGGCACTGGAAACATTTCTCCACCGGAGGCCTGATATTTCAGATCGTTTCCTGCGCAAAAAGCTCGATCTCCAGCACCCGTGATGATCGCAACCCATTGATCCGGGTCAGTCGCAAAGTCATCAAACGCTTCAGCCAGATCACGGTTTGCAGGTGGGTGACAGGCGTTCATCACTTCTGGTCGCTGGATCGTCACTATCGTCAGACGGCCTTCCTTCTCAACTGTGCAAAATTCGCCCATGTATGTCCCTAATTTGGTTGTGGTTATTAATGTTTAATCGTTCCAGCAGTCTACAGCTTCTTGATCCGGGGTTTAAGCGTCCCCATAAAGGTTTATAATCGCGCAGCAATCAATCACCGCCGGAGAGAATCGATGGGCCTATTTCAGAAATCCTATGATATGCCAACCCAAGAGACAGCACTACCAGGTCGCAGTGAATCCATGCCTGTTCCGGCGGAACACTTTGTGAACGGCAATCAGCTTCACGGCCCTTTTCCTGCACATATGCAAACCGCTGTATTTGGCATGGGTTGCTTCTGGGGTGCTGAACGTCGATTCTGGGAACGGGATGGAGTGTTCTCCACCGCTGCCGGTTATATGGGTGGTGTTACACCGAACCCAACCTATGAAGAAGTCTGTTCTGGCCGCACCGGACACAATGAAGTTGTCCAGGTGGTATTTGATCCCAATATTGTCAGCTACGCAGATCTGCTCAGCTTATTCTGGGAAAGCCATAATCCCACCCAGGGCATGCGTCAGGGTAACGATATGGGAACCCAATATCGATCAGGCATTTATGCCACTACTGAAGAGCAATTCGAACAAGCCACGGCCAGTGAAAAGGTCTTTCAGGAAAGTCTAAAAGCTGCCGGCTTTGGTGAGATCACCACGGAGATCATCCGAGCGCCCGCCTTCTACTATGCAGAGCACTATCACCAACAATACCTGGCGAAGGTGCCCGATGGATATTGTGGTTTAGGTGGCACAGGTGTGTGCTATACGAGTTAATGACGGCTTAGAATAAAGACCGCAGTCGGACGATTGCGGTCATGCCCCATTAGGTCGAAGCCTTACGCCATCAATTTATTAATGGCTTCCTGGTAGCGCTGCAGAGTGTTGTTGATAACGTCGTCCGGTAAAGCCGGACCAGGATATTCCTTGTTCCACTTCCCCGCAGCAACCAACTCTTCTGTGTAGTTCCGCACATACTGTTTATCAAAGCTGTTCTGCTCTCGACCCGCTTCCCATTCACTCGCCGGCCAGAAGCGAGAACTATCGGGCGTTAGAACCTCGTCAATCAAGGTTAACTTGCCGTCGCTTATACCGAATTCAAATTTTGTATCCGCAATGATGATGCCCCGCTCCGCGGCAAAGTCCCTGGCGGTGTTATAGATATACAGGGATGTCTCGCGAATTTGCTCCATCAACTCGGTCCCGGCAACCTCGCAGGCTCGCTCAAAGCTGATGTTCTCATCGTGACCTTCATCAGCCTTGGTGGATGGCGTAAAAATAGGGGTTTCGATCTTACTGCTATTTTGCATACCCGTTGGCAAGGTAATGCCGCACACCTGGCCTGTTTTCTGATAGTCCTTCCAACCACTACCCGTCAGGTACCCACGCACAATGGATTCGATGGGTACCACTTCAGATTTGCGGCAAATCATGATTCGGCCATCAAGGCTCGCGTACTGCTCCTCCGATAGACCTGCGATGGTACGGGGGTCTAAGGACTCCAGGTGGTGATTAACCTTGTCCGCAAAAAAGTCGAACCAGAATTTAGAAATCCCCGTTAACATCTTGCCCTTACCGGGAATGCCATTTTCTAGCACCACATCAAACACGCTGACACGGTCCGTGGCGATAATCAGGATACCGTCACCGCCATCGGGCAGGGTCAGGTCATAGAGATCCCGGACCTTCCCCTGACGCTTATTGGGGAGAGGCAGATCGGTTTTAATGAGAGCTTCTGACATAAGATGCCTTCTGACGTAAGTTGTAAGAGAACGGGCTGAAAAAAATAAAACGCACAGTTTACTGAATCAATAGCCCCTTACAACCATTTGAGACGGTTAATCGAGAGCAGTTGCAAAATCAGCAAGCAGATCCTCGGTATCCTCTATTCCGATGGAAAATCGGACCAGGGAATCATCAATGCCCATCTCTGCTCGACGTTCGGGTCCCATTTCATAAAAAATCGAATGGGCCACTGGAATACACAGTGATCGAGTGTCACCCAGGTTGCTGGTACAGATCACCAGATCTAACTTATTTATAAAATCGAAACAGTCGACATCGTCCGTCAATTCAACACTAAAAAGTGCGCCGGGCTTTTTAAACAGTTTGGTTGCCAGGTCATGCTCCGGGTGATCCTCAAGCCCAGGGTAATAGACTTTCTTTACCCTGGGATGTTTGCTGAGAAATTCCGTGACCGCAAGGGCATTGTCACTGGACTTCTCCATGCGTAGCGCCAGGGTGTCAGAACCAATAGAAATATGGTGAGCCGCTTCTGGGCCGAGGGTGCCGCCAAAATCTCGAATACCTTTCTTTTTGATCTGGGTGATGGCCCAGCTTGCCGGATCACCCTTTTTGTAATTGTCATAAAGGTTAGGAAACGTAGTCCAATCAAAATTGCCCGTTTCGGTCACCGCACCACCAAGGGCATTGCCATGGCCGCCGATATATTTAGTGAGTGAATTAATCACCAGGCTTGCACCCACGGTCTTCGGCCGAAACAGGTAAGGAGTTGTCATCGTGTTATCAACAAAATAAACCAGATTATGTGCTTTGCACAGCTCTCCGATCTTCTCCAGGTCAGCAACCTGGGTGCGGGGGTTCGCAACGGTTTCAACAAAAACCAGCCGCGTATTGTCCTGAATTGCCGCTGCCACATTGTCGACATTGGTGGCGTCGACAAACGAGACGTCAACTCCTTGAGTTCGATAGGTATTGAACAAGCTATTGGTATTGCCGAAGAGGAACGAGGAGGAAATCACGTGATCCCCCTCACGAAGCAAACTGAAAAACGTGCTCCCAATGGCTGCCATCCCTGTCGAAAACGCCGCGCTAGCAACCCCATCTTCCATCATGGTGATCTTGTCCTGGAGCGCGGTGACCGTGGGGTTCACCTGGCGACCATAGGTGTAGCCCGCCGCTTTACCTTGAAACACATCCGCCAGATTGCGGGCATCGTCGTAGGCAAAGGTAACCGCCGTGTGGATGGGTTTATGAATTGAACCGTGCTCAATACCGCCCCGTCGATCGGCGTGCAAAATATTTGATGTGAACCCTGCCATGTGTCCTCCTAAACAAAAACTACAGGCGAAAAAAAACCTACGGCTAAAGTAGGTTTGATCTACCTCTTTAGCGGAATTTATCAAAGCGCCCGCAAGCTGAAATCAAATCGGCGCTGTTTTGGCAACGCCCTTAATTAAAAGGGTTCTGCTTAAAACGCCCGCAGTCTAGCCGCGCCCACACGGTAAATCAACCTCCAAGACTGTTATACTGACCTACCATTTTCTACATTTGTCGCCTGTTATGATGAGCAAGATGAGCCAGATCGATAACTTTAATGATGAACTTCTCAGCTTCCTGGGCGCATCGCCAACGCCGTTTCATGCCACACAAGCCATGGCGGCTCTCCTCACAGACAATGGGTTTGTGGAGTTAAAAGAGGAGGATAGCTGGACCATCTCGCCGGGCAAATACTTCGCAACTCGCAATGGCTCATCCATTGTGGCGTTTATCAAAGGCACCCAGGATCTTGAGCAAACCGGCATCCGAATGGTCGGCGCCCATACCGACAGCCCGTGCCTCAAAGTAAAGCCGAAGCCTGAAAAACGTATGAACGGTTATCTCAACATTGGCGTTGAAGTGTACGGTGGCGTGCTGTTGAATCCCTGGTTCGACCGGGATCTATCCATCGCCGGTCGCGTCACCGTTGAAACCGAAGACGGTCAACTCAAAAGTCGACTAATTAATTTTCAACGGCCAATCGCAACCGTGCCTAGCCTGGCCATTCACCTGGATCGGGAAGCCAATACCGGCCGAACGATTAATCCACAGAAAGATATTCCACCGCTGCTCCTAAAAAGCAACGGTGAAGAATCCTTTGGGGATATTGTGCAAGCACAATTCAATTTAGAGCATCCTGATGTTGCGATTAAAACCATCCATGGCTGGGAATTGTGTTTCTATGACACTCAAGCACCCGCTAGAAACGGCCTAAACGGTGAATTTATTTCCAGTGCTCGACTGGACAATCTGCTGAGCTGCTTTACCGGCATCAAAGCCCTGCTGAAGGCTGATACTGCTCTTACCAGTATTATGGTTTGCAACGACCACGAGGAAGTCGGCAGTGCGTCGGCGGAGGGTGCGGAAGGTCCTTTTCTTGCTGCAATTATCGATCGACTGATCGGCAGCAACCCAGGCGAAACCCGACACCGGGCCATCGCCAGGTCCTTAATGATTTCAACGGACAATGCCCACGGCATTCATCCGAACTTTTCTGACCGCCATGATCCCAATCACGGCCCACTCCTGAACGAGGGACCGGTGATTAAGATTAATGCCAATCAGCGCTACGCGACAAACAGCGAAACCAGCAGCTACTTCAGCTACCTCTGTGCAAAACAGGATGTCCCCTGCCAATCATTTGTGGTTCGGACCGACATGGCCTGCGGCAGTACTATTGGCCCAATCACCGCCAAAGAACTTGGGGTTAAAACCCTGGATGTTGGTGTGCCAACCTTTGGCATGCATTCCATTCGGGAACTTGCGGGTAGCGAAGATGCATTCCATCTCTACACCGTGCTAACCGCTTTTTATCAGGACCCAGAAATCCTCCAACAGGTAAGATAGTCTGGACAGGTCGTCATACAAAAAAACTAACCAGGCAGCACTCCCACGTAGGCTGCCTTGGGTCGAATAATGCGATTATCTTTGCGAGACTCTGCGAAGTGAGCGAGCCAACCCACCGCTCTGGATAGCGCAAAGGTGGCCGTAAAGAACTCCGCGGGAATACCCAACGCCTCGTAAACCGGACCTTTATAAAACTCTAAATTGGCCCAGACCTCCTTGCCCTTTTCCTGCATCCTGCGATTAAAGGCTTGCTCCAGGGCATCAAGAGTTCGGTATAGGTTCTCATGTTCGGTTCCAGCACAAAGCTTTTCCGCTAACGGTTTTAGTATGGCCGCACGGGGATCTAGTAATCGGTATTCACGGTGCCCCATTCCCATTAACTTGCCTTTGTTTTCCAGCAACTGATCGATAAAGGCAGCCGCCCTGTCCGGAGAACCAACAGACTTGGCATCCCTTAAAGCAGCCTCATCAGCACCACCATGTAACACGCCGAACAGCGCACCGATTGCCGCGGAGATTACCGAGTCGACCGGTGCGAGGGTACTGGCGGCCACTAGCCCGGTGAAAGTACCTGCGTTGTAGCTGTGCTCGAGCTGCAAAATTTGAACCGTGCGAAACACCAACAACGCTTCCGCTGAAGGCGCTTTACCGGTAAACATCGTCAGATAGTTTTGCAGGACGTCGCTACTGCTATCGAAAACTGGATCCGGCAATCCGAGGCGTTGCTGCCGGTAGGTTGCGATTAACGTCGGCAACTTCGCGATGATCTGGATACCGTGATCAACTTCGAGCACATCGGATGATTGGGGTTCATCAAGTAGTGGCACCATCGCCTGGAGCATTCTCATTGGATGTTTATCATTGCTGATCGCGGCAAGACAGCGCCTTTCTCTCTCACTTAAGCTGCCCTTCGATAAAGCCGCTTTAAGGCGACTGGCTTCCGCCGCATCACCAAACAAAACAAGGGACACCACATCTACGTAGTCTTGCTTGACGAGTTCATTAATATCTACACCACGATAACTCAGCCTGCCGATATCTCCTTCAACATGGCTGATTGCGGTTTCACCGGCAATAACACCTTCCAATCCCTTTGCGTAACTCATTCTTTTCACCTTCATTCTATTGTTAGAGTGACGCTATTATTGAGATACCGAACGCAAAATAATAATTAAACATTTTGATCAGGCCATTAGCTGCACCGATATCAGCAGTGCTAAAGTAGTAATTAGCAGCACTGATCTAAGCTGGTTTTGTAGACTAAAAGCAAAATTACTGTATCGTTGATTATTCAAAATCCTTTACCACCGTTGGTTCGATGCCAGTTCATATCGAGATTCAGGAAATCCGGGCTTTTAAAGCTGTCTATGACGAACAGGGCTTCAAGCGTGCCGCTGACAGGTTGTTTGTCACTCAATCGGCCGTTAGCCAGACCATTCAAAATCTGGAGAAGAAACTTGATTGTCTTTTGATGGATCGAAACCCCATCAAACTCACCGAGGCTGGCATCCGGTTTCTAAACTATGCCGAACTCGTGCTGGGAGAAGAGGAGTCTGTTCTCACGGATGTGAAGAACATCAAACAAGGTATTTTAGGTACGCTATTACTGGCCATGAGCGGCACGGTCAATCGTCTATTTGGTGAACCGCTACTCTCAGCCTACTGCGCAGAAAACCCTCTGACCCGCTTAAAGATTAATGTCATGCCAAGCCGGCAAATCATTTCCGCGGTGGCGTCGGACCTATGGGAATTAGGCTTCGGGCCCTTCCAACAGAATATGCCCGACTACTTTGAGACACTACCGCTATTTTCTGACGAACGAATTCTAGTGATCAGTCAGGAGCACCCGCTAGCAAACGCGGAACCCGCAATGATATTGAAGCGTGTCCCGTTGCTGGTTTCTCATTTAGATGATCAGGATCTAAGACCCGCTATGGATAGGCTCAGGGATGCATTCGGGACAATATGGGAAATTGATGATACTGATCTTAGAGTATCCCTAACAGCAAAAGGACTGGGCATGAGCTATCTGGATCAGCAACTGATTGATACAGACCCACGCTGCGCCTCATTGGTTCCGTTAACCAGCCTGGTGGATTTTGCCAAAATCCAATTGACGTTTGGGGTCTATCATCGTAAAGGCAAGCAGTTATCCAGCGGCGCCGAGCGATTTCTTGATACCTGTCGCGGCTTTAAATTCTAAACCCTCTCTCGATTAATCTGGCAGCACGCCTTTGAGCATATGGGGTTTTACCAGGACTCGCTCTAGGAGTTCAAAAAGCAGCTCAACAATAATTGCCAACCCCGCTGCAGGTAACGCGCCTTGCAGGATTAGATTACTGTCATTCAGCGCAAGCCCCGTGACAATCGGTTCACCTAATCCACCAGCACCAATAAATGCCGCCAGGGTTGCAGTGCCGATACTGATGACAGCGGCAGTCTTGATGCCCGCAAGAATATTAGGCAGTGCCAGAGGCAACAGGACGTAACGAAGCTGTTGTCGCGGCGTTAGCCCAATGGCATTGGCGACTCGTTTTAGCAATGGGTCGATGGTGAGCAGTGCTGTAATTGTGTTGCGTAGAATAGGCAGGATCGAATAAAGGAACAGAGCAATAATTGCCGGGACAAAACCTATACCAAATAGAGGAATCATCAGCGCGAGAAGCGCAATGCTCGGTATTGTCTGCATAAGCCCAGCAAGATAGACCACTGCCCTTGAGACGTTAGGTGAGCGATAAACCAGCACACCAATAACAAGCCCAAAAATGCAACCGAGCAACAGCGCAATTGATGTGAGCTGGAGGTGGATAATGGTATTTTTGATCAATCGATTCCAGACTGCAGAATCCTGATTAGAAACCTCCTGAATCAAGCCAATGCTAAAAAGATATTGGTTTGCGACCTCCGCAAAAGATTTATTCTCCACCACTACCTCTGCGTTAAGCCGCCGCATGGTGTCTTCGTCAATCAATCCTGAAAGTTGGTTGAGGGTTTGAATAATGTCAGCGTCCATTCCCCCACGGACAAGAGGCGCTGCTTTGTAGTCAGGGAAGTACCCTCGGTCATCCTTAAGGGTTGTGAGTTGGTAGCGCTCGAGATCGCCATCGGTTGAATAGGCATCTGTGATATCAATGCTGCCCTCATCAATTGCTTGATAAGCAAGGCCATGTTCGATCCCAGTCGGCACACCGCTGAAGCCATAGGCCTGTTTTAGCCCAGGCCAACCATCCTCCCGGTTCAAAAACTCTAAACTAAATGCGAGCTTAAGGTCGGTACTGGTTGCAAGGTCGCTGACGGTGGTCAGACCACGCTCCTTCGCCAGGGACTGTTTGATCGCAACGGCGTAGGTATTGTTAAAGCCTATCGAGTCTAAGAGTTCTAGATTCAAAGATTCGAGCTGTTGATTAAGGGCTGCCATACCGATAGACCCAGGGTTTTTTAATATTGCCTGACTCACGGTGCCGCTGTACTCAACGTAGACATCAATCTCACCATTGGTTAATGCTTCATAACAAACCAGGGTTCCACCCAATCCAAAACGACGGTCTACGGAATACCCATCCGCTTCAAGTAATTGCGAGAGTATTTCCGAGAGCAGATAACTCTCATTAAAATTTTTACTGCCAACGACCACAGCTTTAGACTCCGCAAACGCTCCCATAGTGGGGAGCCAGAGAGCAGCTATCAAAAGTGCTTTGACCAGAGCGTGATTCACGATCCACCCTCCTTTAAAGTCAGCAGGCTCGCCACATACTCATCAGCGGGATGATCCGATATCGACTCGAGGGTGCCCTGTTGGACTATCTCGCCATCTTTTAGAATCACCAGATGATCGCTAAGTCTCGCTGCTTCCGCCATATCGTGGGTCACCAAAATCATGGTGCGGCTTTCAGATTTTTGTAGCTTCTGGAATTCCTCGTGAATGCCGCGCCTGGTTATTGGATCAAGGGCTGAAAACGGTTCATCCAATAGCATAAGGGGCGGATTTAACATCATTGCCCGGCACAGGCTGGCCCGCTGTTGTTGCCCCCCCGATAAACTATTTGGGTATCGATCGGAAAAAAGCGGATCAAGGTTCATAAGCTCAAAGAGATATTGATATCGCGCCTCAACTTTTTCCACGGACCAGCCCTCTAGACGGGCAATCAGCGTCACATTTTCAAAAATGGTTTGATGCGGAAATAATCCAGCGCCTTGGACCGCGTACCCCATACTCCGGCGGAGGCGCGGGAGGTCTGAGTAGTCAATCGGCTGCTTGCCAAGCAACACATCACCGGTGTCCGGTAGTACCAGACCGTTGATTAACTGGAGTAAGGTGGACTTGCCACTGCCACTCTCGCCGACAATGGCGGTCGTGACATTAGCTTCAATAGAGAGTTGCAGGTCAGTTACAACCATTTGATTGTTGTATGACTTGCTGATGTTGCGTAACTCGACGCTGGTGATAACAGGGCCTTTAGAACCGCTAAGGAGCGAGCAGTATAGGCAACTTACAAATTGGTTGAAAGTTTGGAATAGACGAAGGCAATCAGCTCAATACGTTCATCGTCCGCAAGGGCCAAAAACTCTACACCATAGTGCACTTTCCGCTCATCATCGGAGTCTTTGACCTTCATACGTCCCCGCAAAATCGCCGGGATGGTCAAAGTTCGGTGCATACCACCAATATTGAGCTTTAGCGAGAGGGTAATCTCATCACCGGACTTACCAATCCGAATCGGCGTGACCAGATGGGCGCCGGACTCGCTTATATCCATGAGATGACAGTCAATCTCTTTAGCCCGCTCACCAATAGAACGGTTAATCACCGAGCCATCAACTCTGGTTTCAACCCGGACGGCCTTGCGCAGTTTGTTGGTGACCAACTCCCTGGGGTAATCAAGATGCACATGGGGATAAGGCACGCGATAGGTCTGGACAACTTCCGTGACAAACGCACAGGCCTGGTCATTGACCATCATGCGCACGGCAACGGATTGCCCTACTCTGACGGGCACAAGCCGACGGTTATGAATTGGGGTTGTGATAATGATCGAGCGATTTTCAAGGTATCCGACCAGGCGCACCGTAAATCGAGGGTCTTCGCCGACAAATTGCAGCTGGAGCGCATCACCAAATCGCAGGCGTAGGCGATTCAGCTCCGGAGGCGGTTTACCCTCGGATGCCTCAGTTACCTTCTCTGGTGCTGCCTGATTTTCCATCACCCATTAAATATGGCAAAGACCTCAGAAATTGCCAGTCAGCGATAGAAATTACTCAGATCTTGTAAAACTTCATCCGTGGGGGCTTCAGCTAGATTGGCCTGGAGGCGCTGCTGGCGCTCAACAGCCGTTGCACTGGATAGCCGGGTTCGCACAAAAGCCTGCCAGCGATCCTGTTCAGCTGGGTCGAGTGACTCCGGATAATTTCTCGCTCGATACCGAAACAACATTTCCGGCAGTCTCGGATCTCTAAAATGGCCACCATAGGCAGCCAATGAACCTGGCTCACTGGTTTGTACCGCCTGCATGACCTGGCGATCTTCGGTCGAGAAGAAATCCCCCTGATAGAGCATTAAATCGGGATCCTCAATCGGCGCGTATGCCATCTGGGAAAATGCCTCTGCAATCTTCTCAACAATGCCCGCACTCTTTTGTAGCTGAAGACGGTTGGCCTCGCAACTCCCAAGGTCTATAGCCAATTCTTCCTCTCGACCCGCTAATGTACTCAGTGGCGCAATTGCCGGAGCCCGATTAACGTGGATCGTCTTAAGCGGGATTCTTGGCTCATTTTCTCTAAGCTCATCACTTCGCGAGAATATTCTTCTATGTAATTCCTCGGGCCCGAGTTGAATCAGCGGCTCTGGGTCTTTAGATAGGTCGTAGCAAATAATTCCATTAGGATTGGTTGGATGTTGAGTGAGAGGAAGTACAACGGCAATACAATTTTGCGCAGCGGGATACATGGATGACACATGCACCAGAGCCTGCTTGCCGAGGGGATAAAGCTGATCCAACACCGCTTTTTTCCGTCTCAAGTTGAATAGGTAATCGTAAAGTTTGGGTTGTGCGAGTCGAAGTTTTTTCACCACACCTATGGTGGCCAAAACATCGGACACCGCATCGTGGGCACCTTCGTGGCTAACCTCATTTGCTGCGGTAAGGTGTTCGAGTCGAAAACTCCGGGCACCCGAATCACCGACGGGCCAATTAAAGCCGTCGGGTCGCAGCGCCGCCGCCATCCGAAACAGATCAATCACATCCCATCGACTATTGCCGCCTTGCCATTCACGGGCGTAGGGGTCAAAGAAATTCCTGTACAGCAGATAGCGCGTAAACTCATCGTCGAATCGAATACTGTTAAAACCGACCACACAGGTCTGTGGACGACTGAAGGCCTCGTGTATGCGCTTTGCAAACTCACATTCCGTTAAGCCCTGGGCACGAATATCAGACATTTTTAAGCCTGTGACCCGCATCGCGTCAGGATCCGGCACCACATCTTCTCCGGGATAACAGTAGAAACTTAAGGGAGCTTCAATCGGCTCCAAATCAAGATTGGTTCGGACTGCTGCAAATTGCAGTACTCGATCAAAGCCTGGGTCTATGCCGCTCGTTTCAAAGTCATACCAGAGTAAAGTTTCCGTCATGGCGCCAGCCAGACTTCCAAATTGTCTGCTCGACCAATTTGTTGATTGATCCGTAAAGACATCAAGTCAGCCATATCACAGCTGGTGAGCAGAGCATCAATGGCCTGCTTGCCTGCGGCATCTTGCTGGTCGTACTCCGCAAACAACCGTTGCAGCAGATAAAACCGAAAGGGCTGAACAATTGCCTTCAGGGTCTGGCCCTGGACTTCAAACTCAGCTACACCGATAGCGCGTTCGGCAACCGTACCTTCGGGAACATCGTTCTCGACTAACCAGTTATTGGTGAATTTTGCCGCTGCGCGTGTTTCAGGCATAAAATCCAGGGCAATATGTTTTAGGACTTCAACCAGGGTTTCGGGTATTTCATCATCGGCAAGAAAACCATCTCCCTGGATAGTGAACTCACCCTGATCCGGTTCAGGACGATTCATACGTTCCACCCACCGCAACACTTGCACGGCTCTGGTTTGCATCAAGCGCAGTGGCGCCGGGTCCCGCCCCAGATGCGCATAGAGGGGCGCCATCATGCCAAAGTCGCCGATGCTGGGTTTATAACCTAAAAAATAGGGATAGATCGCGAAGTGTCTGGCCATCTTGTCGAGCAGCTGTTCGTAAAGCGCCTCAATCACTGGGAAAGCTTCTGGTACCGCGCCAAAGCCATGACCAGCCGCCCGCATACGATCCATGGACTTACTGGACAATGCATCCCTGTCCATGGACTCCGGCACCATCATCGAGAAATGGAATTTAAGCATCACGTCGTTTTGTTCCGGGAAGTCCCAACGATAATGCATCGCCGGGCGCAGCAGACCTTCCATACCTATAACATCAAGCAACAGACTGACAAACCGCTGACGGGAGGTAACCGGAGAAAAACCAAAGCCCGATTGAGATTCAAAATGATCAATGATTGCAGTGCCATCTCTGATGACGTCTCCCTCGGAGGTTTCGATTGTCGGGATTCCTCGACGTTTTCCCGCCGCCGGTAATACCACCTCGCTATAGTGAGCACTCGTTGGCGCTGTTTCGCGGTAGTCCAGCCCGGCCTTGATAAAATAACTTCTGGGTTTTCCGGTATAAAGGGACAGGGGAGTGCCGTACAAAGTGATGGGCATAGATCAGCCAAAGCTATGAATAGATCCCCAGCATAACGGCTTCACGGGTCTTCTTAAATACCATAAGCAGTCATGTATACTGGCCGGCAAAAGATCAAGAATTGTCGAATGGCTGAAAGTAACAATCGCGTCATATTTCTTTTCCTTGGACCTCTGCTGGCTGCTGTCGCTTATTTTGCACTCGCCAGCCAAGGTTGGGACGCTCCCGCCTGCTGGACCGGTGCGATTGCACTATTGGTTGCCACCTGGTGGATATTTGAACCAATTCCTATTCCAGCCACGTCCCTGTTACCGATTGGTTTGTTACCCCTGGTTGGCGTCCTAAGTCCAGCCGAAGTGGGCGCTTCTTATGGACATCCCCTGGTCCTTCTACTCATGGGCGGATTTATCCTTTCAACAGCAATGGAGCGCAGTGGCGCCCATCGGCGAGTCGCCCTCAATATGGTGAACCTGTTCGGCGGATCCAGCAGCCGCCGGCTTGTGTTCGGTTTTATGGCAGCATCCGCCGTGTTGAGCATGTGGATCTCCAACACGGCAACCACCCTAATGCTGTTGCCCGTTGCCATGGCCGTACTTGAAAAATCTGAAGATAAAGATCTTGCCATACCGCTGCTACTCGGAATCGCTTATGCCGCCAGTGTTGGGGGAATAGGCACACCCATTGGCACCCCACCCAATCTTTTTTTTCGCACCATCTATGAACAACAGACCGGCATCGAAATTGGCTTTTTCACCTGGATGTCCTGGGGTTTGCCGGTTGTCATACTGTTTGTCCCATTGATTGGACTATGGCTGACCCGCCGCCTGACCTACCAAGGCAAAATAGATATGCCGGCCGTACAGGACTGGAGCATTGAGGAGAAACGGGTATTTATTGTTTTTTCTCTGACAGCTTTGGCCTGGATCACCCGAACACAACCCTTTGGCGGCTGGAAGTCATGGTTGGAACTACCCGGTGCTAACGATGCAAGTGTGGCGCTGATTGCGGTTGTGATCATGTTTCTGGTTCCCAACGGCAAAGGGAGTCGTCTACTGGATTGGGAAACTGCAAACAAAATTCCCTGGGGTATGTTGATTCTCTTTGGTGGTGGCATCGCTCTGGCTAAAGCCTTTGTTGCTTCAGGACTCAGCGCTTACCTCGGCGATATGCTTTCAGGCATCGCGACCTGGCATATCATTGTGATGGTTCTGGCGATTTGTTTAACCATCACATTTCTGACCGAGATGACCAGTAACACCGCGACCACCACGCTGATGATGCCAATTTTGGCAACAGCTGCGTTTGCAGCAAACATAGAACCGGCGCTGCTGATGCTACCGGCTGCCATGAGTGCAAGCTGTGCGTTTATGCTCCCCGTCGCCACGGCCCCGAATACCATTATGTTTTCCACCGGGCGCTTCCCCATCAAGACAATGGTCCGGGAAGGGTTTGTGCTGAATATCATTGGTGCCGTGGTAATCACATTGGTTGTTGTGACAATGCTGGGCTAACGCGCACCACTCGTCAGGGCACGATCTCGATCAGTCCTGGGTAGCTGCGCAAGTGCTTTGACTCGTTCAAAAAACAACTTCAGGTCATCGGACTGCGCCAGCATTTCACTAAACCCTGGAACCAATTGTTGGTATGCACCAATGGCCCCAAGGTGTGCGTTATTCAAATCTTGCTCAATCCAATGGGCAAACTCATTGCCAGCCGACCATTCCGCCTGGCGGCTTCGGTAGGTGCTTTTTAGCCCCGCAATCACCACAGACTTTTGCCGGAGTTTTTGCTCAAGGCTCAAATCACTCCCATAAAGAATTTTGAGTTCTTCCCGGGCGGTCAGGATCAACCCAATCACCTCCGCCCGTCGGGCTTCAGATTCAAGATAGGCCGTAAAAACCTCCGGTTGATGATTTGCTTCTAACCAGCGCTGCAGCAAATGACGTTCTACCGCCGTTGCAAAACTCTCGTTAAAAACAGTATCACCATCAATGTACAACACCTTATGGGCCAGCTCATGGAATAGGACACCCGCGAGACGGGCGTCGTCCCGGAACAAAAAGGTATTCAGCAACGGATCATCAAACCAACCCAGGGTCGAATAGGCCGCCACCCCACCCACATAGACATCAAAGCCACGATTTTTAAGCTCGGTTGCAAATGCCCTCGCATCAGCCTCCGCAAAAAATCCTTTGTAGCCCACACAACCCGCAATAGGAAAACAATGACTGACGAGGGAAATGCTGGTTGCCGGTGCCGCAAAAACATTCCAGACAACATAGGGGCGGTCGAGGTCGACGTAACTTGAATAGCTATTGCCGACCGGCAGACCATTTGCTGCTGCAAAACTTAAGATGGCGCTCGTTTTGGCAAGCTGGACCCGTAGAGACTCCTGGGTAGTTTCTGCCAACAACAATTTGTCCACCTCCGTTCTACCGACTAATAACGAAAGTTGGCCCCTGACGGCCTGGTGGTAGTACGAAAGATTGGCACAGCCGCTCATCAATCCGAGCAGCATCAATATCGCCAACAGTGAGGTCCTTTTTTGCATAGGCTATGGGGCTCCTGCTATTCTCTGCGGAATTGCCAACTGTGGCTTGCCTTACATGTACAACGATTATTTTGGCCTAAGAGAAGCACCCTTCTCTATCGCGCCAAATCCCCAGTATCTCTTTATGAGCCCGCGGCATCGCGAGGCTCTCGCGCACCTATTGTACGGCATCCAAAGCGACGGTGGATTTATTCTCCTCACCGGCGAGGTCGGTACCGGAAAAACGACAGTATGCCGTTGCCTGCTAGAGCAAATTCCCGAAGATGTGGATACCGGCTACATTCTCAATCCGAAACAAACTGCCCAGGAAATACTCGCAACGGCCTGTGACGAGCTGCATATCGAATACCCGGAGCATGCCAGCATCAAAGTGCTGGTGGATCGTATCAACGATTTCCTACTTGCCTCACACCAGAGCGGTCGTCGCACGGTGCTCATTATTGATGAAGCCCAGAATCTTTCCATCGATGTACTTGAGCAATTACGTTTACTCACAAATCTGGAAACGAACCAACGCAAGCTGCTGCAGATTGTTCTATTGGGCCAACCTGAACTATTAACCCTGCTGGCGAAGCAGGAATTGCGACAATTGTCCCAGAGAGTCACGGCACGCTTTCACCTGGATGCCCTAAATAAGAATGAGGTCGCTGACTACATTCAACATCGATTGGACATAGCAGGCGCTAAGGGCAGTCTGTTTCCAGCGGCAACCGTGAATCGAATTTATACCATTTCAAAAGGGATCCCGAGGCTAATCAACCTAGTTTGCGACCGGGCCCTGCTTGGCACTTACGTACAAAATCGACTCCAGGTTGATGTCGCCACCGTTAATCATGCCGCAAAAGAAATCCTCGGCGAGACCAGAAACAAGCGATCTATTTTGCAGCCCATTGTCGCGGTTCTAGTGATTGCTATTATCGGTCTGGGATTCTTCAACTTCCGGCTGATGCAGGATTCATCTGAAGTAACAACAGCTGCAGTCACCGCAGCGGATGCAGCGATCGCGTCGGCCCCCGAATTGGATGAGGCAGCCGCCATGCAAACTCAGATGCAGGCACCGTCTCAAACAATACCGCCCCAGGAAACCGCCGGTGAACCCCGGTCAAACGAACTGGCTGTACTCGTGCCCGTACCCGCAGTTGAGATCAAAACACCTCTTGATCGTGCACCGGGCTACGATGAGCAATTTGACGCCTTCGGCGCCTTAATGATGATCTGGGGTTCAGATGTTGTGCTGGCGGAAAACACTGACCCCTGTAAAGTTGCTGAGGTTTCCGGTCTTCGATGCCTCTCCAAATTAGGCAGCCTCCGGGATGTCGCCCACCTAAATCGGCCCGTTGTATTGAACCTGAGCACCGTCAATACCAGTCAATGGTTTGTTGTCACGGGTATCGAAGATGATCTGATTACCGTCACAACCGATGGCACAGAATATCACCTGGATGCGGCGGAAATGCTGCAACACTGGAGCGGCTTTTATACCCTGCTTTGGCGCTCTCCTCCGGCTTATCAGCAGCCCGTCAAAATTGGCGACAGCGGCGCGGCGGTTGATTGGTTGCTAACCCAGTTAGCAGTGGTAGAAGGCGCTACCGTGCCATCCATTATCGAAAACAGAATTTTTGATGCTGAGCTTGAATCCCGGGTAAAACGATTTCAAATCTCAGTAGGACTTGTTCCCGACGGCATTGTAGGGGCACAAACCTGGATACATCTGAACAGCCTCGAAGCAACTAACATTCCGACCATTCGCGATGTTCAAAAAGGGGCAAACGGCTAATGTCTTATATACTTGAAGCCCTAAACAAGTCCGAACAGGAACGTCGCGGTAGCCAGACCCCAGATCTCAATACCATTCACAGACCGCCACCGACTAAATCCGCGACATCAAAACCATGGCTTGCTGTAGTGCTGGTCATTGGCCTGCTGAATGGGATTGCGCTGATCTATTGGTTAAGCAGCAACAAATCGACTCAACCTGTGGTTACCGGCTCAGAACCCAGGCCCGCACCCACCCAGCAGATCCAACCAAAAGCGATCCCCGCTGCAACCACCACCGCCCCGGTTGTGGCGCCTGTTGTTCAATCTACAGCTCAATCAACAGCTCAATCTACAGTTCAAGCCAGACCCGCCACACAGGTCATCACCCCCACATCGGTTCCGCAACGTCCCCAGGAGCCCCCTGTTCGGATTACTGAGTTGCCTATTAACGTGCAACGTCAGATACCCAACCTCGTCTTCTCCAGCCATTTGTTTTCAAATGATCCAGGCTTTCGCATGGTTAATATCAACGGCAAAATGATTCGAGAAGGGGACATGGTGGCGAGTGACCTCAAACTGCTCGAGATCACCGAAGGCGGCGTTGTGCTAGGTTATTTGCACTACGTATTTGAAGTGAGTGTGCTGCGGGACTGGAGCTTCAACTAACCCGCAGGGACCGGGCTATTTTGCATGTTCCGCAGTTCAATCAGTTGCTGGTTCACCTGTTGACGGTATCGGTCGATAGCATCAATTGCCTCTTCTACATCTTTGAGCTGCTTGTTCATTACGGCGATTGATCGTTTTTGCGCTTCAGCCTGGACCACCTGATCTTGAACCTGGCCACGAACAAGGCTTAATGTTGTTTGCAGTTCATCTTTGTCAGTCGTGACTGACTCCGTCAGTTTAGTAATGCTTCCGGTTGCATTTTTAACTTCCGTTTTAACCGCTGCTATGTCCAGTTTCACCCGCTCACTTGCGGCGGTCATCTCCGCGAGAGACTTTTCTATTTTCTGTATGGCAGGACGATTCTCACGGTAGGCCACTCGCCATAACTTATCAATTTCTGAAAAGTTTGTAGCCTGTTGTGCCTTTAAGGTTTGCAACTCTTTAGATACGTCAGTCCCTGTTGCGGCCAGGCGAGCTTCCAGATCACGCACCCCTTTGTTCGCCTGATCAAGTAATTCATTCGATCGATCCAGGCGCTGCTGGACCTCATATAACGTATATCCACCGATGCCGAGAAAGACCGCCATCAGGACCAATGCAAAGACCAACAAACCACGAAAATTACTCTGGCGTGGGGCTGCTAGCGTCCGACGTCTGGAATCCAGCTCATCTTTTTCCGGGGCAATAACGGGAATCTCGTCTAAATCTTTCTGGTCGCTCATTTTTTTCTTTCCGAAATGAAAAAGGGCTCCGTAGAGCCCTTTCGATTTTATCCTGCGCGGCGGCTATAAAACAGCAACGATACCGTACAAAACGACGGTTAACGCAAATCCAGAACCTATCACGCCATTTACAGAAGTCATTGGTCCTTGCTTACCAAACAAAGCATTTGCTTGAAGTGCCGCAATCACAACCAGGGCAACAATCAATGACATGCCATTTGCTTCATCCATCGCAGCACCATTAGGCATGTGCGAAGAAGACCCCATAAAGAACAACATGGGTAGAGAAAACAAAGTATTGGTCCTTGAAGCAAGACCAGCCTTAGGAGCTGCACCCGCTGCTGCAGGAAGCGGATCACCACCCTGAGCAACCTGCGTAGCAGAGGCGATCACAATTTTTTGATTTGGCCAGATAACAAGCCAAACGTTCAAAAACATCAAAGTACCTAGCGTAGCGCCAATCACAATATCTACTGTGAGGAATTGATGGCGGTATGACAATAACGCAACACCGGTCAAGAAAGTGAACATTGCGCCCCAACGGAACCACCATAGAGCCCTTGGTACTAACTTTTGAATTGCCCCAGAACGATGGGCGTCTTCAGCTTCCTTGAAGTATTCGGTTTGAACAAAGTTAAAGTAATACAACAGACCAATCCACGTGATACCGGCAAGGAAGTGACCCCAACGGAACAGATAGTCCAACCCACCACTCGTAAATAATGCTATATCCATGTGTACCCTCTCTTTATTGTTTTATAGAGCCTGTTTGTTTTCTACAGCTTATTTGTTTAGTACCAGTATATATCTGACTAGATCCTGCCTGACGATTTTAGGATTCTCCGTCAGCATGAGGACCCAGCGTCGTGATCTATGACGATGATAACATTGCAATTTTTCAATAACCATGCTGATTATTCAAGAACTGGCACTGGATTTGACCCGTAAAACCACGGATCTGGTAGGGCTTTTACCCCCGTTGAATAATCGGTAGTATGCTCTTTTTTCCTGAAGCGCGGCCATGCCCGGGCTTTCAACTAGATACTAGACGTCGTAGAAGAGTCCCCTATGCCAAAATATTGCATCGCTTTCCTTGTATCCGTCCTGTGCAGTAGCGCTTTAGCAGAGAACGCTAAGCCCTGGACAATCTATTCAAACGCAGATTTCTTTGCCTACAGCGCCCCTGTGTCAATTGATCAGTTTGCCTCGGATTTTAATGATGACCTTGAAAGTGGCGATACAGCCTTTACCCACGACAGATTTGAGATTGGCGGCAAGTGGCGCGGATTCCGCCTCGGTTATGTCCATCGTTTCGACTATGTCACCGAATTTACAGACGACACTGCCCTTTACCACCACTCTGAAAAGAACAATATTCCCCTCGCACAGAACCGGCGCTATGACCTGCTTCTCGATGTCGAACGTGTTGAAGCAAAAGGATTCGAAGTGGGCTATGAGTGGAATTTCTACAAGGGTATGACCGTTGACGTTTCCTATTCCTACTACACCGACCTCTCAGAACTTCAATCCGGTTCCGCCGCGGTACTCGGTGACCTGACGCCTTTTACTGATCAATTTAAAGCAGATGCCAATGCGATTTTGGATACCATTAGCCTTACTAATCGCGATTTGTCACCGCTCCTTACTCTGGCCCAGAACGTAGAAGCCAACCTGGCCATTGATTACGCCTACAACGAACCCAAATTTCGCGAACCACAATATCGCGAGCCCGTCATCACCGGCGCCCAGAACCCCGTCATTTCAGGCGTCAGCTTTGCGGAACCAAGCGGCACAGGTTACTCAGTGGACATCGGTTTTAACTGGCAAATCAATGATCAGCTAAACGTAAATTTGGAACTGATCGATATTGCGAACGAGTTTAATTGGGACAATGCCCCTAGAACCATCACCACCTTTGACCTTAACGCATTCCTAATTGATGCCATCAACCTGGCTCAGAATCTAGTTGATGGACAGATTGTTCAACCGAATGATTTGATTGACGATCACATTAACGTGCAAATATTTAATGAGGATTTTGATCAGGAACTAGAGTCTCGATACGACCTCGAGGTGAATTACGATACTAACTATGAAGTTGAACTCTTTGGCTGGAGCCCGTCTGTTGGCCTATCTGCAGGCTACTATAAAACTGATACCGAAGACTTTCCTCGAATTGGTATTAACCTGGATCGCATGCTGTTCCTTGGCTACGATATTGGCGGCGAAGCCATCAGTCTCGGCTATGAAGGCAAGTATGGTTTCCTACGGGTGGTCTCCGACGACTTTGGCTTTAAGGATGCTCGCACCTTCGGTATTGTCGCCGGGCTTAACTATTCGTTCTAATTCTTAGCTTTAATGCATAGCTCTAATGAATAGTTCTATTGAATAGTTCTACTCCCTTTTTAGCCGCTCGTTTTAACCGCTTCACGAACCCGCGCTAGTACAGCGCGGGTTAACCAGGCTCGTCTCCAACCCTTCAGCTCCGCCGCGTCACAATACTCCGCGCAAAATCGTTCCACACCGTATTCCTTGAACAGCTCAATATCCTCTGGAAAGCTCACAAACCGACCTATATTTCTAAGCCTCTGCCATATGGTTAGTGGCATCGGCCAGAGTGTCATACCGGCAAAATCAATCAAACTATAAGTGTTTTCTGTCACCAAAACGTTGCCCAGATGAATGCCTCGGAAGTAAATACCCTTTTGATGAAGGTGTGCTAGAAAATTAGCCATCTGCTTGAGATTAGAACTGTCTGCCAATTCACGTACATCATCTCCAGGCAGACGCTTATAGACAATAAACCAGGCCATCTCCTCGGGACAATGCGCTAACCGTGTAATACGTGGCGCGACAAACCCAAATTTCAACAGCGCGTGGGCATTGTCTGTGAAACGCTTTGCTTTTGGGTAGAACGATGACCAGTGCAGTCCAGGCTGATCATAGAAAAATTTAATGTATTCACCCGACCTGGTTGCCACCATTTTTGGCCGCAGCGGTGCAACATCTACATTGTTATCATCTAATAGTTTTTGCAGTACATCAGGATGCACTCGTTCGACAGGCATTGAAGTCATTCAGTCTAAATCTATTTCAAATATGGTGTGATTGGCTATTGGGAATTTAGTCCCAATCTTGCGAATGGCAATACTATAAACGGCTTAGCTCCGGTCAACCAGCAGCGCTGGTTTCCAGATATGGCTTTAACGCCAGGGACAGTTCAGCAATTGGATCCACCTTTCCCGCCACACAAAAGTGTTCGGCATTTAACCCACATATTTTCGCGCCCTCAATATTACCGAGATTATCATCGACAAACAAAACCTGGCCAGGTTCCACCTCAAGACGTCCGAGTACCTTTTCGAAATACTCGGGTGTCGGTTTACTCGCCCCTATTTCGCAGGAGTAGAAAGCCTGATCAAAGTGGTCATCCAGTTTCATTGAATGTCGCATATGCATCATACGATTAGCCTGCTGGTTGGTCGCAAGGCACACACGGTAACCCCGGCCCCTTAGCTCAGCCAACAATTCTGTCATCCCAGGTACAATCTCAATTTGATGCCAGATACGAAGTACCTCTTCAATGCTTTGCACGACCTGCCACTGCTTCAGAAGTACCTGCAGGTTTACCAGGAAATCCCCCTCTCCTCGTGCGGGAGGCGCTTCTGCAGCAAATACCTGCTGGATAAACTCATCGGACTGATCCGCCGGGACTAAAGATTTTATATCCGAGATAAAAGACTTTGCTGAGGTTTGTACAACCCCGTCGGCATCAAACAACAACGTCGTGATCATAAAATCACTATCCCCTGTATCGTGTCTTTGTCTTTAGAATTTTAAACTGAATTTTGGAGGCGGCTTAATTTGGGCCGAATCAGCGCTAACAATAACACCGCCGCAATCAGCATCATCCCGCCGTTAAGATAAAACGGTAAGGCATGGCTGTAATGATCGTAAAGATAACCACCTGCCAGCGGACCTGCAACCGCACCGAAACCAAAACACATTTCCGCCAGGCCAAACCCCTTTGCCACCCTTTCTCCCGCTAGTTGAGCTGTCATCGCTTTTCGAGCAGGTTCAATGACCGCCCAGCCGACCGAGCTTAATGTGTAAACGCCCACCACAGCCCAGTAGTTACCAAACTCAGGCAGTAAAAAATACAGGGCAGCAGTTGTCACTAAACCTGCACAACAGGGCCAAATTGCACCATACCGGTCAACCAGCGAACCTAATTTTGAAGGCAAAATTGCAAACACTAAACCGGCGGGCAGAAATGCCCAACTTAACAATCTTACGTCAGGGGTAAATTCATCCTGCAGATAGACCAGGTAAACCGGCATCATTAGCGCACTGGCAAAACCAAGGGGCACCAGCATAATCAGTAGATTTTGGAGCGCCCCGGCAGAACCATCGGCATTATCTGGGAGCGTAGCGGTAGGTATTGACTCGGGTACGTTTTTTACCGCAACAAACATGGCGTAAAAAGCCAAAGCCGTAAACAGCAAAAAACTAATTTTCCAACCAAGGACCGGAAACACAGCAACTAACGAAAACCCTATGGTGGCACCGACAAAGGTTGATCGGGTCTGGGCTTCAACGTTTTGCCCCATTGCACTGGCTCGCTCGGCCTCGGGAGCAAGATCTGCTGTGATCGCATCAACCGTGAGCAACAACAAAGCAGCGCCTAACCCCTGTAACAATCGTGCTGCGTACATCCACTCAATATTTCCGGCGAGCCCATAACCGGCGTAGGAAACGCCATACAAAGACAGCGCAATCAATAAAAACCAGCGCCGCCCATAACGATCCAACGCGATGCCAATCACTGGACGAAATAGTAATAGGGACAGGGTGAATAGGCTAAAAAGGCCGCCGATCTCAAATGCACTGGCACCTAGTGCTTTCGACTTTACCGGCAACGCAAAGTTGATAAAAAATATCGGCACGGAAACCCAAAACAAACTTTTTCGCATGGCTTGTAGTGCTGTCATATTTTTCACTACTCAATTAGTAATTCGAGACCGTAATAAGAACTGTCAATGTACTTGCCTTGATCACCTCTGAACAGCTAACTGAATAAAAAAAAAGCGCGACTAAAAGCCGCGCCCAAAACTCACTACTGTTCTTATCGAGCAGTCACTTGAAGCTGCCCAGAACCGAGATCCGTTAATGCACCGGCAACTGCCTGGTGATAACAGCTACGACGCTCGGAAATAGCCCGCAACGACCGGGTCTGGCCATAATCAACGTTGCCGCATACCAGACCTGCTGCCTCACGGATTTCTTGTTCCAGGGACGCCCTGCCCTCTGGAGATTTCAAGTCCTCCATCTGATAGGTAATGACCACTCGCTGCTCACTCACTTGGCTCGAACGCACTGCAGCCTGGGATACGACTGGCAATGCCATGAAACCAACAATGATGGCGGTAACAACACTCTTTGAACCTAATTTCATAACACTCTCCTCAAACAAAAATATGGCTGTTGAGCTCAATGACTCAGTTATATTGACGCACATTTCCGCAAAAGGGTTTTAACGAAGTCGTTAAGTTGTTTGTTTCATACGATAAAAATACCCACTACAGGTTAGAGCGAAAGCTCTCAACGATGAGTGGCGATTGAGTGCTCACCATCAGCCTAACAATGCCGCATCACATTCACTAAAAAAATTGTCACTGGCAAAAAAAGGGTTGTGCTCCCTCAACCCAATCTTTAGTCTGCCGGCATGTTTAATTCTGACTATATTATTGTAGGGGCGGGCTCAGCCGGTTCGGTATTAGCGAACCGGCTCTCCGAGGCAAACACCGTCACGCTTTTCGAAGCCGGGCCCGTGGATCACGCCTGGGATTTTCGGCTGCATATGCCAGCAGCATTGTCAGAGGTACTCGCAACCGATCGCTACAACTGGTTTTATCATACGGAGCAGGAACCGGGTTTAAACAATCGTTCAATGTACTGTCCAAGGGGTCGGGTACTCGGTGGCTCATCTTCCATTAACGGCATGATCTATGTCCGGGGTAATCCTGAAGACTTCAATCGATGGGCAAGTATTCTTGGTAATTCCAGCTGGGACTACGAACACTGTTTACCTTATTTTCAACGGGCCGAGTGTTCCGATCTTGGGGATCCAAAAGTTCGCGGTAAAAGTGGACCTCTCAAAATCCGCAGGGCGGAAGGTGCCTCACCCTTATTTCAAGCCTGGTTAGCCGCTGGCCAGGAAGCGGGATACCCACTCCAAACCGACTTGAATGGCTTTGACCAGGAAGGTGTTGGACTCTTCGACAGCACAATCCACAAGGGTAAGCGAGGTAGTGTTGCACGAACCTACCTGCACCCGGTACTGGATCGCAGCAACCTGCAAACGGTCACCGGCGCACTGGTGACCAGAATCTTGTTTGAAGGTGAGAAAGCCATCGGCGTCGAAACCCAGCATAAAGGCGAACTAAAATCCTATAGGGCAAATAAGGAAGTGATCATTTGTGGGGGCGCCATCAACTCACCACAACTGCTCATGCTTTCGGGTATCGGTGATGCCGATGCGCTGCAAAAACACGGAATTGAAGCCAAAATCCATTTACCGGCTGTAGGACAAAACCTACAGGATCACCTCGAGATATACGTTCAATTTTCTTGTCAGCAACCGGTTTCGTTATATCCAGCGCTGAAGTGGTATCGAAAGCCATGGATTGGATTGCAGTGGTATTTGAATCAAACCGGTGACGGGGCAACCAATCATTTTGATGCCGGCGGATTCCTTAAGAGCGACCCGAATCAATCTTACCCTGACCTGCAGTGCCACTTTCTACCCATCGCAATGGATTACGATGGCAAATCAAAATTCCCGGGCCATGGGTTTCAAGTTCATGTCGGGCCAATGAAGCCGACCAGCCGAGGCAGCGTGACCCTCCAAAACAATGATCCAAAGTCAGCACCCAAGATCCAATTTAACTATAACCAAACCGAAGCTGATCAACGGGTGATGCGTAACGGCATTGAGATCGTTCGCGACATTGTGAGACAACCCGCTTTTCATGGTCTAGTCGGTACAGAAGTGCGGCCGGACAACATGGATTTAGATGAGTTTATCCAACAGTTCGCCGAGAGCGCTTACCACCCAAGCTGTACCTGCGCCATGGGTAGCGTGGTAGATGAACAAGGACGGGTGTTTGGCGCTGAAAACTTAAGGGTCATAGACGCGTCGATTATGCCCGAAATCACCAACGGCAATCTAAATGCGCCTGTAGTTATGATGGCGGAAAAACTCAGCGACCAGATTCTGGGTCATACACCCCTGGTATATTCCGCTAACGACTGACCCCGTTTGCGAAGCAGCAGGTCGTGAATTAACACCAGATTCACCGTCGTAAGGGCGCCCGTGATCCAGGGCATGATAAACCCGGAGGCCAGATTGCCACGATCTTTTAATGACAGCCCGCCAAATTCACCTGTGGCGGCCAGTATCAAAACGGGGATCAAGGCAATTAAAGCGGTCAGCGTCAGCAGAGAATAGACATTGGCGGTTCGCCAGTAGTTACCCCAGACCAATTGATGGCTTTCATTAATAGCTCCAACGGCGCCCATCGGCCGGATGACAAATAGTGTTGCCGCCGGGAATAACGTGACCATCAGGATAAAACCGGGGATCAAAAAAAGCAGCAAACCGATCACAAAGGCAAAAATAAAGATCAAAAGCACCACCACCAGCATGGGCAACTTACGCAGAGCGGGCCCCGCCATATCCCGAATCGAGACAGACTTCTGGAGCAGATGCTCTAGACAAATTAGCGTTAAGATCGCATTTAGGTAGCCACTCACAACAAGTATCAGCAAGCTATAACCCAGGGATGAATCTATATCGCCGGGGTTTTGAATTTGTAACCAGCCGACGCCTGTGCCCACGACCGATGACACCAGCATCAGCGGCCAGATCCTTCGAAAACACTCAAAATAGAGCTGCCAGCCTTGTTTTACGACAGCCCAGACACCTTGCTCAACCTCACTTAAAACCAATCCGACACCTCTTGTGTGGAAACAGCACTACTATAGGACTACGCTTGTCCAAACTATTCCCTTTACTCACGACGCCCCCTCATAAATCGGGTCCCCTGCTATTCGAGAGTGGTACATGACCCTTGGCACCGACATGTCCCAGGGGTTGGCCCGGTGCAGCAGACAGCGATTATCCCAAACGACAACTTCACCTGGAGTCCACCGGTGCGTGTAAATACGATCTCCCTGACAGGCGTCATTAACCAGATCCTGCAGCAGCTGTTTAGAGTCCTCAGCAGCTTTTCCGGGAATATCAAAAGCGTGTCGGCCGATCAAAAGTGATTTTCGATCCGTCTCGGCATGCTGTTTCACCAGCCCTCTTAAGGGTACTTCGCCGTCGTGAAAGCCATAACCCGAATATTCACTGTCAGCCGAATGGCTATGACCCAACTTCGACTGACTATGCTGAAGGGAATGATGGGCTGACAGTTTTTCTAATGTTTGCCTCGTGTCAGCGGGCAATACATCGTAGGCAGCACGCATGTCAGCCCAGCTGGTTTCACCACCTTCTGGCGGTACAACATGGGCTGAAAACACCGCACCTTTCGCCATTACGGGCATATAAGTGCTGTCACAGTGCCAATCCATATTGCCCTTAAGGATCTTAACAACATCATCTTCATCCCGGAGTTTGCCGTCCCGGGTTAAATTACTAATGGCAGCGTAATCGAACTCAAGCTCACCAAATTGTCTCGCAAAGGCAACCTGTGTATCTCTCGATAAGAATTGTTCCGGAAAAATGAGTAGTGCATATTGGAGCCAGAGTTTATATAAGGCTTCAAACTCGCCCGCCCCTAACTGAGTCAGGTCTAATCCGGTTATCCGGGCACCAAAAGTCCTATTTAACGGCTCTATGTTCATAGAGATATACCCTATACCGAAACGGTATGTGCTGAAAGAATCTGAGACCTGATTTGGCGACACTGTATTCAGCCTTGATAACTTGCTCTGCTCGACCTGCGGACCAATGGTCCGCCGCCTGAGTACAGGCCGTCGTAACGGGTGGGTTGGCGTTTACTTCACCCTTTACCCTATTCTGCACTATGCCAAGGGGACAAAAAATCACACCACCGGCGGTCGGTTGCGCCGGGGCTTGATTCAAGATCCGAATCTCTGGATCACCATAAAAAGCCACCAGCCCGGCTTCAGGCACATCACCACTCACCCAGACCAGCGGTTCTGATTGGCTCTGTTGCCACAGGGACATCAGCATTAACGCCGACTCCTGGCGCGGTAGATAGTAGTTCTTATTGCCCGCCTCACCCTGTTGCCAGGCATAAATCGGGCTAAGTAATAAAACGAGACAGAGCCAGCCCATAAAAATTTTGGTGCTCCGCCCTGCCACAGAACTGATGACCTCTTCAGAAGCACCGGTGATGAGGTTTCGATACCAGAGTATCGAAAAAGCAAACCCCATCGGAATTGCCCAGGGTAACGACAGACTGACAAAACCCGTTAGGCCAAACATCAGGGTCAATAAAAATGGCAACCACGCCAGCCAAAACAAAACATCACCCCTTCCCCGGGGTAGCCAGCTTAGCCACAGACCGCGTGGCAAAGCGCCCGGTACTGAAAAGACCGCCGCCAGCCACGCAATTAGCCAGTACCCTACGGGAATAAGCATAAACTTGCCCAACTGCCGAAGATCAATTTCACCACCACCCTGATCCTGGACATATTGGAAGGTCGCAAAGTCATTTGCCCCAAGCCAAATTAAGTGGGGTGCGAGGGTGAGCAGCGCAACCGTAAGTGCAATCCAGGGATAAGGCGACGCCAACCATTGTCGCCCCTGTAATGTTGCAAGGGTGATGATGCCAAGACTAAGTAGTAGTACTCCTGAATAATATTTGCCGAGTAAACAAAGGGCCGCGAGCACGCCTAATAGGCCGGCCCAGAGAAACCTTTTGCCGCTTTGTGTTGCTAGACCAGCCGATTGACTCGACAGCCAGGCAACCACAACCCAGGGCCAAAGTGGGAGCAATATCGTATTGGCATTAAACTTTACCGCTAGCGTGCTGTAAGGCAGCGCCAGGCTCATCACAACGGCAGCAGCCAGGGCTATCTTCTGCAGACCTAAGCGCCCCGCCAGAACATAGATGCCCGCTAAACCCAGCGCTGCATTACCGTAGGCCAACAGATGATAGCTAGCCTGATTGGTCGGAAAGATTGAAAACCACATCCCACTGATCCAGCCCAACAATGGCGGGTGCTTGTCATTTCCCCAGGCAAACTCCTGGCCCCAGGCAAAATTTTCCAGCATGTCACCGTAAGGATCCAAATTGGTGTCCGAAACCAGATGAGACAAAACCCAGGCGAGAACATATAAGACCAGGAGCGCACTGATCCCCGGATTAGATGCTCGCGTTAGAAATTGTATTGCCTTACTCGTCAATTGAGGACCCGGGTTAATTTTCAGGGGGCAATGTATCGCGCCACAAATCTGACGTAAACTCTAACGATGGCGGAATCGACCACCACATTTCGAAACTATGCTGATCATCAAGATGATCACGTCAGCCGCTTTTATCGCGATAATCACCGATCCCAGACCCTGGCATTTGCACAGCAAAAATTAAAACAGTATGGCGCTCTTAACCACGGATCAATGGACACCTGGGAAGCGATTCGCAAGCTCGAAGCAATCGCAGACGACAGCGACCCCGACACTGAATTGTCCCAACTTGATCACCTGCTCCAAACCGCCGAGGCGATTCGTGCAGCTGGTCACCCGAGATGGTTCCAGTTAACCGGGCTGATCCATGATCTAGGTAAAGTCCTATGTCTGTTTGACGAGCCCCAATGGGCTGTTGTCGGCGACACTTTTCCCCTCGGCTGTCGATTCTCAGAAAGCATCATTTACCACCATTTCTTTGACCAGAATCCAGATCGAGAAATTGACGAGTACCAGACTGAATATGGCATCTATTCGCCGAATTGTGGCCTGGACCAGGTCACCATGAGCTGGGGCCATGACGAGTACCTGTACCGTGTTGTCAGGGCTTATCTGCCTCCCGAGGCCCTGTATGTCATCCGCTACCACAGCTTCTATAGCGCCCACCAGGCAGGCGCCTACCGGCATTTAATGAATGCACAGGACATTCAAATGCTGGAGTGGGTTCGCCGCTTCCAGCCCTTTGACCTCTACTCTAAAAGCGACCTCCCGCCGGACAGAGGACCACTAATGGCTTACTACGAGACACTGGTATCGGAGTTTCTACCAGCAACCCTTAACTGGTAACCCGATTGGATTTTTAGCCGCTCACGTGGTTAATTACGGCCACGACAAAAAACAGCAAACCTTAAGGATCCACTATGAATTCCGCTGATCACTTCGATGTCATTATTGTTGGTGCTGGTTTGTCCGGTATCGGCGCAGCCGTGCACATCAAACAACATTGCCCGAATAAGACATTTGCCCTCCTCGAAGGTCGCTCAAAAGTGGGTGGCACCTGGGATCTATTCCGCTATCCCGGCATCCGCTCCGATAGCGATATGCATACGCTCGGCTACAGCTTCAAGCCCTGGACCGAAGCCAAGTCGATTGCCGATGGCCCTTCAATCAGAAAATATGTCAACGAGACTGCGGCTGAACACGACATTACCCAACATATTCGGTTTAACTCGAAGGTACAATCCGCCCACTGGTCCACTGCAGATGCAAAGTGGGAGATCGAAACGACCAATGAAGATGGTGAAGTTTCAAAGGTCTCGGCAAATTTCCTGTTTATGTGCGGCGGCTATTACAACTACGATCAGCCCCATGACCCACAGTTCGAAGGGGTTGATGACTTTAAGGGCAAAGTACTACACCCACAATTCTGGCCCGAAGATCTGGACTACACAGGCAAAAAAGTCATTGTCATTGGCAGTGGGGCAACGGCCATGACCCTGGTGCCGGCGATGGCTGACAAGGCAGCTAGCGTGACGATGGTGCAGCGTTCTCCAACTTATGTAGTATCTAGACCGGCGCAGGACAATATTGCCAACACGCTTCGCAAGTACCTGCCGGATACCTGGGCTTATGCCCTGACGCGGCTCAAGAACACCACGCTGCAAAGCTTTATGTACAAAAAGACTCGCCAGGAACCCGAAAAGGTCAAACAACAATTGTTGAAAATGATGGGTGAACATCTCGATCAAGACACTATCGACAAGCACTTTACCCCCAACTACAACCCCTGGGATCAACGACTGTGCCTGATTCCTAACGCCGATCTGTATACCGCTATCAATAGCGGTAAGGCAAACGTGGTCACAGAACATATTGAGCGATTCACTGAAACAGGACTGCTACTCAAGGATGGCACAGAGCTGGAAGCCGACATCATTGTCACCGCTACCGGCCTCGAAATGACCGTTCTCTCAAACGTCGAATTTGTCGTGGATAACGAAAAAATTAACTTCCCCGATAAGTTTGCCTATAAAGGCATGTTGTACTCGGATGTTCCTAATATGGTGCATACGTTCGGCTACATTAACGCCTCCTGGACCCTCCGCGCAGACTTGACCTCGGAATACTTCTGCCGGATGTTGAACCGTATGGATGAGCTGGGGGTTCGTCAGGTCACCCCACGGTTGCGTCCGGAGGATGAAGGGATGCCAACCCGGCCCTGGATCGATGATTTTACCGCGGGGTATATGGCGCGTTCGATGCACCTGTTTTCAAAGCAGGGAACCGGCCCCTGGCGCAATACGCAAAATTACGCCCTGGACAAAAAGATGGTAAGAAAAGCACCGATTGATGACAGTGCATTGGTATTTGATAATCCCAAACCAAGCTCTAAAGCCGCATAAAAAAAAGCCCGGTACATGCCGGGCTTTTTTTATTCTCCTTGTTATCTAGCCGCCGATACGCTTCTTATAACTTTCAGCGGCAACCTGCTCAACACTAATACCATTCTTCTTCGCTATTCGTGCGTAGGCCTCAGCCCGGCGTTCGTTGACGTCGACGGCGAGTGCTTTAATCTCCGCCGGTGCACTGCTACTTGCCGTGACATAACCATTTGGCTGCTCGACAATCTGGCCGGCATTCCGCGCATCATCTAACGGGCTTGCCTGAAGCATAGCCGCAGAAAACAGTAGTACTACACATAAAATTAATCTGGACATATTTATCTCCTTTGTACCTTTTCTTAATGTCTTAATGTCGTGATGTCTAATCGCCTGGTCGGCTTTAGAAAATATCCGCTTCTTCTTCAAATAGTTTTTCGAGATCCTTCTCGACCCTGATCCGAATCTCATGTTCGATCTTCACATTCAGGTTAATTTCAATTGGCTGCTGGGGCGCCTCCACCTTAATCGTCGGGCTACAGCCGATGACCACCAAGCAACAACTCGCAATCAGTAAATGTTTCATATCTCAACTACCTGTTTAATCATTGGGTCGACCGGTGGTTTTTTCACCGATTTTTTCCGCCACATCTGTGCCAAGCCGAAGACTTTCAAGTAACTTCTTGATGTTCTCTTCGAGATTCAAGTTCAAGTACACCTCTCGTCCTTCCTGATATTGAGGATTTGCACCCTTAATACTGGTACGCGCAGTCATTAAACCGTCTGCTGAATAATCTACCGCCGCGGTAAGCGTATGGTATTGGAAGTTGTTCATCGCAGCCAGCACTACCGAGAGCCCCGAATTTTGCTCGGCCAATGCCGATACCGATTGGTCTGGTTGATATCGGACAAACCCGCCTGGTTTTTCAGCCGCCAAAGCAGCATCAGTGACAGTAAGAATACCCGCAGTCAACTGAACAGGAACTGAACCACTGACTACGCCGGAACAGGTAAAGTCCTGGCGCTGCAGGGCAAGAATCTCTGGCAATTGTAGTTGTTCGGCTGAGAACATCGCGCCGCCATTGCCCGTACCAAGATCGTAACCAAACTGTTGGCTGGAGATCGTGCCACCCAGGACATTCAGCTTAAGGCGACCACCAAACAGGGTCGTGATATTGTTACCTGGATCAAGGTATAGCTTAAAGCCCATATCGATTGATTGAATTTCCACACCCACCGAGGCGCTCGGCACATTGATCAATACATCCCCGGCGATTGCCGGCCAACCACTGAGCCGCGCCGTAAGCTTACCGCGCTCCAGAGTATAACCATCATACTCAAGGTCAAATTTACCAAGGTCCAATTGAGTTTGATGTTGCAGCAGCAGATCACTTTGTCCCGTAACTGCTAATCGCCAGTCTCCCCCTGAGCTTAATTCAAATCGCCCGCTGCTACCCTTCGCAACTTCGACAATCTCTGCATCTGCGAATCGCTTGATCGGCTCAAGCAAATTACTCACCTTTCCAGAAATTTTCATCCTGTAATCGCCAGCGCCTTCCTCAAGGTAGTGATTTGCCACCAGATCAAAGCTGTTACCCAGCAGCTTTGCAGCGCCAGGAGTTTTAACACCATCGCTGGCAAAGCCACCGCCCAGGACAAGGCCTATCCTATTGTCCTCGAGGGTTAGGATTGTCTTTCCAGAGTACAACTCCTGACCATCAGAAACTTTGACATGACCTTCAATTACCGGCCAACCTGACAACCCGGCAATGACGCTACCACTTCTGACTTGAATGCCCTCAAACTCCGTTTCGATATTGCTCAGGCTTACAAATGTTTCATGCTGCAAACTAAAAGAATTATTACCACCGTTAAGGGCGTACTCACCGTTTGATTGAAAATTAAATCCACCCTCGACTGCACCGACAGCATCCGCTGCCCCTGGA
>TARA_R110002072_G_scaffold206029_1_pt1 | contig 48885 bp, 41 predicted proteins | sample TARA_R110002072 | Tara Oceans TARA_R110002072 (sample SAMEA4397118) | marine metagenome | biome: Polar Biome; feature: [SRF] surface water layer (ENVO:00010504); material: water (ENVO:00002006), including particulate matter (ENVO:01000060) such as... | depth 5 m | reverse complement strand
CAGACCCGCCTGCGCGGACCTCGGTCGTCTTCCTTGTCTGCGGGAATTCTGACGTACTTGCCTGCGTGGCTGGGCAGATATGCGGGCTAGTTGGTCGCGGAGTGTGCCGGTTGTGGCGCAACGCCCGACTGCGGGGGCCGGCTTGAGGCAGCCGCGCTGCGGTTCGCGGTTGCTCCTGCCCAGCAGCCTGGAATTGGCGAGTTGTTTGGCCCGCTAGATGGCCGGCACCAGACCGAGCGATTGCTGCGTTTTGCGAATTTGTGGCCCCACCCGCACGCGCTGGACAACTGCAACTGGTTACTGCGGCGGGCGAGAACTTGCCAGTGGCGAGGCCGCGTCGCGAGCCGCCGTGAAAACCTGCAGAAACTCGGTAGCGACCACAAACCGGCAACGTCGTCGAAATGTGGCGTGACAAACAACGTCGAAATGGTCCTTACCAGGGCAGCCGATTGCCGGTCCAACTCCGGCACGCGCATTGCTTGAGAGTCCAACATGCTTTTCCTGCCAGACGCTGACTACGAAACGGAACCCTGGGGAGGGGCCTCTTCCCCCGCGATGGTCGAGATTGAGTTCGGTAGTCCGGAAACATCGGACCCGTGCGGGCTCAAGTGTCAGCGAGATACCGCTCAAGAAGGCGGTGATGCGCAGGTGACGGAGGAGAGCGACCGAGTTCGTGGTCGCTTCCAGTTGCTGCGCGGCCTCGCACGAGACTGAGTTGGGCTAGCAAGTTGGGCTAGCAAGCTGGGTGTGCAAGTTTGCTGGGTGCCCAAGCGGCCCGATGCCCAAGGCGCCCGATGCCCACGGCGCCCGATGGCTGCGGGCCCCGATGGCTGTGCGTCCCGATGCCTATGCGCCCCGATGGCTGCGGACCATTTGGCGCACTTGCCGGCGTCGCTGATGGCTAGTCGTCCAAATCCTGCGTTGGCTTGTCGGCCAGCGCAGCTTCGGTCGCACTTGGAAGCGGAGCGGGAGGTGGCTCTTCGACTGCTTGGCCAGCGTCGCCGGGTGGTGCTTGCTGACTGCCAAGGGCGGCGGGTGCTGCAGGACCGTCACCTTGCGCCTCGGCCTCTTCTGGCGCCGGCGGCTCGGAGGACAGGGCGTTGAGCGCGTCGAGGGTTGCATCGACGGCGCGCATGGAGACGTCCCCCACCAACCAACGCAGGGCCTGGAAACCGAGGCTCTGGTCGAGGTCGGCATCTTCGGCGTCCGGATACAGCACGGGCTCCTCCGGCACGCCGTAGGCGAGCGGTGGCAGTTCGGTGTCGAGTTCGGTTTGCTTGACCTTCGCGAGGGTGGCGTGCAGGTCGACGCCGCGCAGCATCAATAGCTCCCACGGCTTCTCGTCAAGGCGGCGTGCGAACAGTTCGTGCAGAGCGAGCACGTGGCGGCATGGCTCTTCGGGAAGGTCACACGAGCAGCCGTAGGTGACGCTGCGGGCGTCGGGGAACAGCGGTTGGCCAATGACGCGCGCGACCAGGCGGTCGAACGAACGTGGCACGCGGGCTTGTTCGAGGGCGTCGATGATCGACTTGCTGCGGCGCAGCACGCGAATCAGCGTCGGCCATTCCTTCATCGGTAGCGTGCGGATCTGCAGGCTGACTTCGTGGATCGAACCCATCGATCCTTCCATCTCCGCTCCGATGCCGCCGGGACGGATGCGCACCATCGGCTTGCGGATGTTGGGCAGCGCTTCGAGGGCGGCGGCCAGACGTTGGTCGTCGATGTCGCGCGTTGCTTCGCGACGCCAGCGTTCGCCAAGCGAGACCGATTTGCGTTCGCCGAGACTCACGTCATTGCCTCCGTGCGATCGAGCGTTAGCAGGCGCTTGAGGTCGTCGTTGCTCAGTTCAGTGATCCAGTTTTCGCCGGCTGCGAGCAGGCCATCTGCGACTTCGCGTTTGCGATCAAGCATCTGTTGGATTCGCTCTTCGAGCGTGCCACTGCAGACGAACTTGTGCACGAACACGTTGCGTTGCTGACCGATGCGGAAGGCACGGTCGGTTGCTTGGTCTTCGACCGCGGGGTTCCACCAACGGTCGTAGTGGAACACGCGGTTGGCGGCAGTCAGGTTGAGGCCTGTGCCACCCGCCTTGAGCGACAGCACGAACAAGCGCGGCCCGTCGACGCGGGACTCCTGGAAGTCAGTGACCATCCGGTCGCGTTCCTTCTGCGGGATGCCGCCGTGCAAGAACAGCACTGGTCGGCCGTGGATGTTCTCGAAGTGGGTCTTGAGCAGCGAGCCCATCTCCTTGAACTGCGTGAAGATCAGGCAGCGATCGCCTTCTTCATCCGCTTCTTCGACCATCTCGGTCAGGAAGTCGAGCTTGCCCGAGCGACTCGGCAGCACGCTGCCGTCCATCAGGTAGTGCGCCGGGTGGTTACAGACCTGCTTCAGGCGCAGCAACGTCGTGAGGATCGCGCCGCGACGTTGGATGCCTTCGCCGGCCTTCTCGACTTCTTGCAGACCCTTGCGCACGACAGATTCGTACAGGATCGCTTGTTCGCGGCTCAGCGTCGCCGTGACGATCTGTTCGGTCTTCTCGGGCAGGTCGGCGACGATTTCCGGGTCGGTCTTGAGGCGACGTAGCACGAACGGGCGCACTAGCCGCGCGAGTGCCGACATCGAACCTTGGCGGCGTTGCTTGACGATCGGGTGTTCGAGCGTCTGCGTGAACTGTTGGCGTGAACCGAGCAGGCCTTCATTGAGGAAGTCCATGATCGACCAGAGGTCGAGCGGCCGGTTCTCAAGCGGCGTGCCGGTCAGGGCCAAGCGGAAGTGGCCCTTGAGCGTGCGCGCAACCCGTGATTGACGAGTCGTCGGGTTCTTGATGTTCTGTGCTTCATCAAGCAGGACGCCATCGAACGTCACGGTCTGCATGATCTCTTCGTCGCGCTGCAGCAGGTTGTAGCTGGTCAGCACGACGTCGTGGTCTTCGATCACCTTGCGAAAGGACTCGGCCGTGTTGGCGCGACCCTTGCCGTGGTGCATGTCGACCCGCATCGTCGGCGCAAACTTGTTCAGTTCGCGACGCCAGTTGCCGAGCACGGAAACGGGGCAGACGATCAGGATCGCGTTCTTGCTGTTGCGCTGCTTGCGCCAGTCCAACATGACCGTGATGGCTTGGATCGTTTTACCGAGACCCATGTCGTCGGCAAGGCAGGCGCCAAAGCCCTGGTCGACGAGGAAGTGAATCCACGCGTGGCCACGCGCCTGGTATGGGCGCAGTTCGCCGATGAACTCGGGCGGCACCGGGCGGCCTTCGACGGCGCGCGCGCGTTCGAGGTTGCCAAGCAAGTGCTCAAGGCGCGGCGTGCTCGCGATCGATTCCATCGCCAGGCCGTGCAAGTGCGACGCACCACCGAGGCGAAGGCGCAGCGCTTCGAAGAAGCTGATGCGTTCGCCGCCTTCGAGCATGCGCTTCTTGAAGTCCTTGAGGGCCTCGCGGTCCTTGGGCGACAACAGCACCGGACGATTGTCGATGAAGACGAGTGGCGTCTTGGCGTCGACGAGTTGTTCGAACTCACTCGGACTCAGTTCTTGTTCGCCGAGCGCGAGGCTCCAGCGGAACTCGAACCATGGCCGTGGATCGTTGTCCTGGCCGCCGCCTTCGACGATGGCGACGCGTGCCGACAGGCGTTGCATTGCCTCGACACCAGGTAGCGTGACTTCGAAGCCTTCGTTCTCGAGCAGCGGGATGTGGTCGAGAATCTGGTCGAGCTCTTGCCGGGTCAGACTGGCGCGGCCGTCACTGAGGTTGCGGGCGCGGCGCAGGGCTGGCAGCTTTTCGGCGACGCGGTCGAGGGTGTCTTCGACGCGATGCACGGTTTCGCCGGCGATCTCGTTGCGGAACGGCGATGCCTGCAGACGTTGGTGCAGGCTTTCGATGGTCTCGGTGTAGGCGACGCCGGGCACCGGGCGAACCAGAATGGAGAGACCCCACGGGACGCCTTCTTCGAGCGGCGTGTCCGGAACCAGGATCTCCAACACCGGAGTCATCGGCGTTTGCCAGAACTCGCGCGGCAGTCGTTCGGCTGACTCGTGGCGAGGTGCTGGCGGCTGACCGTCTTCGGCCTGCTGTTCGAGCAACTGGTCGAGTGCGTGGCCGAGGAAGCTGACCAGGAAGTTGCGTTGCGTGACCGCGTAGACCGGATCATCTGGCACCGCGGTGCGCGCCGTGCAGAGGTTGCCCGGCACGAGTTCGGCGAGCGCGGCAACGACCCATTGCGTGTCTTTGGTCCAGAACGGCACGTGCGTCAGCACGCCTTGTGGCGCTGGAGCGTAGTCGCCGCGAGAGATCAACTTGCCTACTAGCTGACTTGCAGCAGCGAGCAGTCGAACTGCCGGCACTTGGGTGGCAGCGTTGAGCGATTGCAGCCACGGGACCGCCTGCCGCAACGGGATTCCCAGGGCGGGAATCGTCCACAGAGCCGGGGCAATGCGAACCGTACCCTTGTCGTCCTCGTCATCCGGAGTGGGCATGCCCGCTAGCGGAGTGAGTTCGGATTCTTCAGTCGGGAGCAGTAGCTGGGTGTCGACGATGGTCGCCGCGGCAACTAGCTCGGCCGGCAGCTGAGCGCGCAGTGATTCGACGCCGTCGTCGGACCACAGAGCAAGGCGCGCATCGGCCGGCTGCCGGGTGTGCAGATAGGCAGCGTGGAGGTTAGTGAGGTGCGTCACTCTTTGCCGGTTGGACCCATGCCTTGTCGACTGGCGAGGTGGTCGTGTGCAGTTCGTGGTCGAGACGACGCGTGAACTGGTCGGCTAGCGTGAAGATGAACAACAGCGACAAGAACAGGAACGAGCTCAGGAACATGAGCTTGTTGACTGCGGTGTCCCACTTGAGGTGCATGAAGAACGCAATGACGAGCGAAGCCTTGACGCTGGCAATGCCCATCGCGATCAGCATGTTGGCCGAGCCGAAGTCGAATTGCGCAACCCCGACGGTGATGCCGGTCAAGATCAGCAGTGCGATCAGCACCGTCATGAACATCGCCGGGCTCGAAACGTGCGTGTGGCCCATTGCCAGCTCTCCGTGAGCGTGGCCGTCACCCGCCGTGTGGTCTGCCGTTTGGTCGGACATTTTGGGAGCCTTAAGGAACGAGGTAGAGCAGCGGGAAGAGGAAGATCCAGATCAAGTCGACCAGGTGCCAGTAAAGGCCAACCAGGTCCACCGGCAGGTAGTAGCCGGCGTGGTAGCGGCCCTTGGCCGTGCCCCGCATGACATAGATGATCGCGATGGCGCCGATGATGACGTGCAGACCGTGGATCGCCGTCATCGTCAGGTAGATGGCGAAGAACATGTGGCCGTGCGGCACATCGGCCATCACGCCGTGATAGTCCTTAAACCACGCTAACTGTCCGGTTGCTCCGTCATACCCGTCGAACAGGCTGCCGAAGACGATCAAGCCGTGCTCGTTCTTGGCCTTGTATTCGATGAACTTGATGACCATGAAGCCAACGGCGCCGAGCACCGTCAGGGTCAGGTAGACCATCGTCTTAGACTTCTGGCTGGTTTGCGCCGAACGCACGCCCATGGCCATTGTCCAAGAACTCAGCAGCAGCACCGAAGTGTTGAGCGCACCGAGCCTCCAGTCGAGTTGTTGACCGCCGACGCGGAACGTCTCGGGGAACATCTCGTGGAAGTAGAAGTAGGCTGCAAACAGTCCGCCGAAGAGCAGGATTTCCGTGGCAAGGAACAGCCAGAAGCCGAGCTTGCCCGCCTGGAACTCCTGCACCGGCGTACTGAAGTGGTGCGCCACCGTATGCGGAACGAACTCCGGCCCTGGGGCCGGAATCACGACCGCGTGGTGATCATCGTGACTCATGAATAATCCTGTAGCGAATGTTGGTTGTGGCGTGGCCGTAGATGCGCGCGGCGATCATTTGCAGTCGCGCTGCATCGAGTCGTAGTCCAGCGTCGAGTAGTCGTAGACCTCGTGCACAACCTTCGGCTCTACGTCGAAGTTGAGGTGCGGCGGAGGCGTCGGGGCGACCCAGTCGAGCGTGACACCGCCCCACTGGTTCTCCTTGGCCCTCTTGCGCTGGAACAACGAGGCGATCAGGTAGAAGACCATCAACGCGACGCCAGCACCGAGGACCATCGCACCGATGGTGGATGCCTGGTGGTAGGGCGCGTATTCCGGCACGTAGGTCGCATAGCGACGCGGCATGCCGCGACTACCCATAACGAACTGCGGCAGGAAGGTGCCGTTGAAGCCGATGAAGATCAGCGCACAAGCGATCTTCGCTTGGAACTCGTTGTACATCACCCCGAACATCTTCGGCCACCAGTGGTGGAGGCCGGCGAAGAACGCCAAGGCGATCGATCCCATCATCACGTAGTGGAAGTGGGCGACGACGAAGTAGGTGTCGTGCAGGTGGAGGTCGACGTTTAGCGCGCCGAGGATCACACCGGTCAGACCACCGATTGCGAAGATGACCAGGAAGGCCAGCGTGTAGAGCATCGGTGAGTTCAGGGCTACCGAGCCCTTCCACACCGTGGCCACCCAGGAGAACTCCTTGATGGCTGTCGGGATTGCCACGAAAAACGTCAGGAAGCTGAACGCGAACATCGCGTAGGTCGACTGACCCGACGTGAACATGTGGTGGCCCCACACGAGGAAGCTGATGACTGCGATGGCGATCGAGGAGAACGCGATCAGCTTGTAGCCGAACAGCGGCTTGCGACTGTGAACACTGACCAGCTCACTGATGATGCCGAAGGCCGGCAGCACCATGATGTAGACGGCTGGGTGCGAGTAGAACCAGAAGAAGTGCTCGAACAGCACCGGGTCGCCGCCAAGACGCGGATCGAAGATGCCAATGTTGTAGAGGCGTTCAAACGCAACCAGCAGCACCGTGATGCCGAGCACCGGCGTCGCGAGCACCTGCAGGATCGCCGTGGCGTAGATCGCCCAGACGAACAGCGGCATGCGGAACCAGGTCATGCCTGGGGCGCGCAGCTTGTGCACCGTGACGATGAAGTTCAGACCGGTGAAGATCGAACTAAACCCGAGGATGAAGATCGCTAATCCGATCGTCACCACCGCGCGGTCCGTGTAGAGCGAGTACGGAGCGTAGAACGTCCAACCGGTGTCGAAGCCGCCGAGCACGATCGCGAGCACCGCGAGCACGGCGCCGGCAAGCCACAGGTAGAAGCTCAACAGGTTGAGCTTCGGCAGCGCGACGTCCTTGGCGCCAACCATCAACGGCATCACGACGTTCCCCAGGGAACCGGGGATGGCCGGGATCACGAACAGGAACACCATGAAGGCGCCGTGCAGCGTGAAGATCTGGTTGTACTCGATGTTCGAGAACAGCATGCCTTCCGGCTCCCACAGGTGCAGGCGCACGAGCAGGGCGAACAGGCCGCCGGCGAGGAAAGCGATGCTTACCCCGACGAGATACATGAGGCCGATGCGCTTGTGGTCAAGCGTCAGCGCCCAGGACTTGAAGCCCTTGGAACAGTTGAGGTAGTTCTCGCGCGGCGGAGCCGTGGGAGGAGTTTGAACGTCAACGGCCGGAGTGTTGGTCGTCATGGTGTTGCCTCTAGTTGTCGGCCAGCGACTTCATGTATGCGATGAGACACGCAATGCGTGCGTCGTCGAGATTGTCGAACTTCGACATGGCTCCCCGTCGGTAGGGCTCCTCGGCGACGATCTTCTTGGTCGGGTTCTTGATGGACTCGATGATGTAGGCGTCGTCGACGGTGATGGTCTTGGTCTCACCATCTTCGATGACTTCACGTTGGCGACCGACATAGTTGTCGCCGTCCTTCGTGAACAGGCCGAGCCACGAGGGGCCGGTGTTGATGGTGTCGGTGGCCTTCATCTTGTGGCAGCTGGAGCACAGTTGCCGCGCGAGTTGGGCGCCGTAGGCGATCTGATCTTCGATCGGAGCGCTAGCGGCAGGCACCTGGTTCCATGGCTCCTTGTCCATGGTCGCACTGTCGACGACATGCAGCTTCGCATACATGCGCGAGTGGTCGTCGCCGCAGTACTCGGCGCAGAACAGGTGGAACAGACCGAGCTTCGTTGGCGTGAACCAAACGCTCTGGTAGCGACCCGGCACGACGTCACGCTTGGCGCGCATCGACGGCGCGTAGAAGGCGTGCAGCACGTCGGTCGACTCCAGGATGAACTGGACCGGCTTGTTAAGCTCGACGTAAACCTCACCGATGCTTTGCGTGCCATTCGGGTAGGTGAACGACCAGTTCCACTGCTTCGCCGTTGCCTTGTAGGTGTTGCGCTGTGCTTCGTGCGGCACCGTCGTCATGTCGAGCGAGCCCTTGAAGCCCCACGCGAACATGATCATGACGATGATCAGCGGAATGACCGTCCACACCACTTCTAGCGGTGTGTTGTGCGTGACATTCGACAGCGGCTTTTGGTCCCACGTCTTGCGACGGTGGGCGACGACCGAGTAGAGCAGCACGCCCGTGATGATCACGAAGAACACGATGCAGACCGCGTACGTGAAGTAGAACAATCCGTCGACGTGGTCGAAGTTGCCTGCCTGGACAGGCAGTTGACCCCAGTAGTCAATGTCGGGCGCGGGGGTATCGGCCCACGGCGTAGGTTCCTGTTGGGGATCTTGGATCAGGTAGTTGATCACGGCTGCACTCGGTTCTGGCTTTGCTTAGCCCACCTGGGAGGTGGCGGGATTGGCTAGGCCGGTTGCTGAAGAAGATGAAGAAGCTTCGGACTGCGCTTTGCGGCGTTCGCGACGAAGCATGATCCAGATCATCGCGGCAAGCACGATGACCGTAACGGCGCCGCCGACGCGCATCAGCGTCATCACGGCAAGGGAGTAGGAGTTGGTTCGTGGGTCGAAGGTCAGGCAGTTGAGCTTGACCTCATCCCAGAACGTGCCGAGTGTACCTTCGCTGGCTTCCACCAGGGCGAGGCGCACGTCTTCGGGCTCGAAGTAGGTGTTGACGATGACGCGGTTGACCTTGCCTTCGGGCGTCAGGAAGATCAGCGACGGCGGGTGGGCAAACTGCTGCGTGGCCTCGGACCAGTAGAACTGGAAGCCAACGCTCTCAGCGAGCGCTTTGGTGTTCGCCTCTTCGCCGACCAACAGATGCCAGGCATCGTCGCCACCGGTCTTCATCAGACGCGGCAGGAACACACCCTTGCGGGTGGCTGCGACGTCCGGCGTCTCCTCCGGGTTGATGGAGACGCTGAGAATGCGGTAGTCCTTGCCCGGTTGCAGGTCGGTCTTGCTGAGCGCATCAAACGCCGCATCGAGAACCTGACCACACATCGCGGGGCAGCTGTAGTAACCGAGCATCAGCACGACAGGGTGCTTGCCAGGGAACAGTTGTTTCAGCTGGTATGGGTAGCCGCGCTCGTCGAGGAACTCGAGCTCGCGGTCCACCATCACGCCGATCTTGTCCAACTGCTGTGCACCCAAGTCGGTGGACTCGATATCCCGCGACGGTGAGTGACCCGGCGCCTGGGCAACCGCGAGCGGGCTCAGGAGCATGGTGGTCAGCAAGGTGGAGAGGAAACGGTGCATCGTGGTTGGTTGCTGCGGAGAGGTTGTTGCGGGGAGGAGTCGGCGAGAACGACGGGAAGGAGTCTGTGGGAAAGAACCTGCGGGTTACTTCCAGTTCTTGACGACGTCGTCGATGTTCTTCTTGGTCGGGTTGCCACCGTTGAGGAACTCGTTCTCGGCGTCCTTGACGTCGTTTAGTTGGTTCGTCGGTGACAGGTTGACCTTCTTGTTGATCTCGAAATCCTGCACTTGGACGAAGATGGGAACGAGGATCCAGAGGCAGCCGAATAGCACGACACTGCTACCAACAAACCACCAGAACGCCTTGCCGGCGTCGATGTCGTTCTCGGGATCGAGTGGCAACGCTTCGTGCGTCGCTCCTGGTTGATGATCCATGCTTAGAAGTTCTCGAAGTTGATGGACTCGCTGAGACGGGGGTCACGCAGCGGGATGAGGTTAGTGCGACGAACGTTCATGATCGTCAAGCCGGCAAAGACCATCAGCAGACCGATAAAGCAGCCGTAGTCGGCCCAGCTGATCTGGCCGAGGTATTCGGAGAAACCGCCAGCGCCGTCATGGCCGTCGGCGATTGCGGCAACTGCGCCACCGTCACCACCATGTGCTTCAACGTGGCCGTGCAGCCCCGATGGCAGGATCAAGAACTGCATGTCGAGGCAGTGCACGAGCAACATCGCGACGGCACCGATCGGCAGACCGAGCTTGTGACGCTTGACGTTGCGCGACAGCAGGAAGATGAACGGGAACAGGAAGTGCCCGATGATCAGGACCGTGCCGATCGTGCCCCAACCGTGAATCGCGCGGTGGCTGAACCACTGCGTTTCTTCCGGCAGGTTGGCATACCAGATCAGCATGTATTGACTGAAGTTCGTGTACGTCCAGAAGATCATGAACGAGAACATCAGCTTGCCGAGGTCGTGGTAGTGCTCGGTGTTGATCGCTTCCTTGTAGTAACCCTTTGCGTTGAGCCACTTCGATAGCAGGATCGTGAACGCGAGGAACGACATGAAGCCGCCCGCGAAGTAGGTGATCCCGAAGATCGTCGAGAACCAGTGCGGGTCGATCGACATGATCCAGTCGAACGCGGCGAACGTGATCGACAGCGCGAACAACAACAGGCCTGGTGCCGCGACGCGCGACATCTTCATGCTGATTGCTGGGTCGCCGCTCTCGTCCTGCTTGATCGACTGCTTGCGGAAGAACGTCGCCAGTCCAATCCAGATGGCGAAGTAGATCGCGACGCGGACGAAGAAGAACGTCGGGTTCAGGTAGCTCGACTTGCCGGCGATGATCGCGTCATAGCCTTCCGCGCCCTTCTCGAGGTTCCACTTGTGGGACCAGTGACCGAAGATCTCGCCGAAGCCGATGATGATCGGGATGAACAGCAGCAGCATGAACGGCAGCGTGCCAGTCATGTTCTCTGCCAACCGTCGCACCGACACGCTCCAGCCAGCACGGGTGATGTGCTGGATCATCGTGAAGAACAGGGCGCACAGGGCGATGCCGAGCACACCCATGTAACCGACGAGATACGACAGTTCGCCGTGCTTGCCGAGGAAGTAGCCCAAGAGTGCAAGCACAACACCGACGCCGATCAGGCCCTTCTGGGCCGTCACGAGGTCGCCGTCCTTGACCTTTGAGGTGACGTTCGGCGCAATCTGCTGGAGGCTGCGTGCCGTCGTGGGAGTAGCGGTAGCGGTCATTACTTGCTCAGTGACTGGAGGGCGCGGACGTAGTGCACGATAGCCCAGCGATCTTCAACGCTGATGCGAGCACCGTAAGCGGGCATCGTGGTGCCCTTACCGGTCGTGATGGTTTCGAAGTATTCACCGTCAGCCATGGTCGGCACGCGGTTGTCGGCGCCTTCCTTGTTGCTGAAGTGGAAGTTCGGGATGGCGACATCCCACAGCTTGCCGACCATGCCGTGACCTTGCTTGCCGTTGCCACCTTGACCACTTAGGCCATGGCACATCGAGCAGTAGATCTCGTATCGCTCACGACCACGGTCGATGACGGACATCTCGCGACCGCGGGCCATGAACTTGTAGTCGCGGGCGAGCGGGTTCTTGGTGACGTAGGCGTTGTTGCCGTCGCGGTGTGCCAGTGCCGGATCCTTCAAGCTGCCGCGAGCAACAACGAGGGTGTTGCCGAACAGATCGGAGACGGGACGACGCGCGCCACGGTGGTCGCTCCAACCTTCGAATTCGTGCTCAGACTGAGCGCGAAGCTTCGGTTGGAAGTCCATGTCGAGCACGAGGTGCACGGGCGGCTTTTCGCTGGGGAAGCCACGGAACTTGTCGCAACTCGTGAGAGCGACGAGGCTCAGCGTAGCTACCGCCAAGATGATCTTAGTGCGTGCCATGGTTAGTCCTCGATGACCTCAACGTTTTGGCCGCCGATGCTCTGCAGGAACTGCAGAGTGGCCTGGCTATCGAACTTGGGGTCCGTCGCCTCGATCGACAGGAAGAACTTGTCGTCGGTGACGCGGTGGATGGTGCTGTGCGAAAAGATCGGGTGGTGCAAGCGCGGCAGTCGGTTGAGACCGAACATGCCGAACACTGCGCCGAGACCGGACAGCAGAATCATCAACTCGAACGTGATCGGGATAGTCGACGGCCAGGCGTAGGGTTCTTTGCCGGACACCCACATCGGGTAGTCGACCGCGTTCATCCAATACATCATCAGCTGGGCGAGGCAGATGCCCGTGAAGCCGCAGCAGACGACGATCCAGCCGAGGCCGGATTCACGTTGTTTGAGCGCCTTGTCGACGCCGTGCACCGGGAACGGCGTGTGCGCGTCGGCGCGCGTGTAGCCTTCGGCGGTGACCTTTTCACATGCGTGGAAGATCGCTGCTGCAGAGTCGAACTCTGCCACTACGCCCCACTTGTTGTTGGTAGTCATCAGTGGATCCTTTTAGTGAGCAGCCGAGTCGGCGTGGTCGTCGTGACCGTGCCCGTGATGGGGGTTCGCTTGCGGCATCACGCCCTTCACTTCACTGATCGCGAGGATCGGAAGGAAGCGGCAGAACAACAGGAACATGGTGAAGAACAAGCCGAACGACCCGACGTAGGTCAGGATGTCGACCAGCGTCGGGCTGAAGTAGCCCCAGCTCGACGGCAGGAAGTCGCGGTTCAGCGACGTCACCGTGATGACGAAGCGCTCGAACCACATGCCGATGTTGACGAAGATCGAGATGATGAACAGCACGGTCGGGTTGCGACGCAGCTGGCGGAACCAGAAGAACTGCGGGCTGATCACGTTGCAGCTAACCATGATCCAGTAGGCCCATGCGTAGGGACCAAAGGCACGGTTGATGAACGCGAACGACTCGTATTCGGCGCCTGAGTACCAAGCGATGAAGAACTCCATCGCGTAGGCGTAGCCAACCATCGTGCCCGTCAAGAGCAGGACCTTGGCGATGTTGTCGAGGTGGTTGAGCGTGATCAGCGGATGCAGGCCCAGCCACTTGCGCGCCGGAATCATCAGAGTCAGCACCATGCCGAACCCTGAGAAGATGGCGCCGGCAACGAAGTACGGCGGGAAGATCGTCGTGTGCCAACCCGGCAGCAAGGACACTGCAAAGTCGAACGAAACGATTGAGTGCACGGACAGCACGAGCGGCGTGCTGATGCCTGCGAGGATCAGGTAGGCCTTCTCGTAGTGCAGCCAGTGACGGTTGCTACCGTGCCAGCCGAACGAGAAGACGCCGTAGACCCGCGATGCAATCTTGCGGCCCTGTTGGGCGGCGCGGTCGCGGAAGGTTGCCAGGTCAGGGATCAGGCCGATGAACCAGAACAGCGCCGAGATCGTGAAGTAGGTCGAGACCGCGAACACGTCCCAGAGCAGTGGCGACTTGAAGTTCGGCCACATCGCCATCTGGTTCGGGAGCGGGAACACCCAGTAGATGACCCAGATACGACCGACGTGGATGGCCGGGAAGATACCGGCCGCCATGACGGCGAAGATGGTCATCGCCTCGGACGCCCGGTTGATCGACGTGCGCCACTTCTGCCTGAACAGGAAGAGCACGGCACTGATCAACGTTCCGGCGTGACCGATACCGATCCAGAAGACGAAGTTGACGATTGGCCAACCCCACCCGACTGGAACGTTGTTACCCCAGACACCGATACCGGTGAATACGAGGTAACCGATCATGGCACCGAGGTTCGCCAAGAGCGCGATAGCGACTCCGAACATCAGGTACCAACCGCGCGGCGTCTTACCTTCGGCAGGCGCAGCGATGATGTTGGTTACCGCAGCAAAGTCGTGACCGCCCTCGACGAGGGGAGCCCGGACGAGTGGGTTCTCCGGCTCGTCGACGATGTTTGGATCGACAGGAATGGCTGTCATCGAAATCAGGCCTTGGAGAGTTCGGGGTTCGGGTTGCGCACGCGACCCAAGTAGGTCGTGCGTGGCTTCGTATTCAGTTCGGAGAGCAACCCGTAGTTGAGGTCGCTACCGCGTAGCTTCGCGACCTTGCTATCGGTCTCGATGATGTTGCCGAAGGTGATCGCCTCGGTCGGGCAAGCTTGGGCGCAAGCGGTGGTCACTCGGATCATGTCTGGTCCGTCGCCAACCTTGGTTGCGTTGAGCTTCGCGTCGATGCGGCCGCCGTTGATGCGTTGCACACAGTAAGTGCACTTTTCCATCACGCCGCGGCTACGCACGGTGACGTCCGGATTGAACGCCATCTGCTTGGTATCAGGTACGTGCCCGATGTAGTCGAGGTAGTTGTAACGGCGCACCTTGTAGGGGCAGTTGTTGCTGCAGTAGCGAGTGCCGATGCAGCGGTTGTAGACCATGTCGTTCAGTCCATCGGGACTGTGCGTGGTCGCAGCAACCGGGCAAACCGACTCACAAGGTGCGTTCTCGCATTGCATGCAAGGCACCGGCATGTTCGAGACCTCAGGGTCCTCGATCATCTTGAGGTTGTCGTCGGAACGCGAGCTGAAGTAGCGGTCCGCGCGGATCCAGAACATCTCGCGGTTACGCGAGACTTGGATCTTGCCGACCATCGGGATGTTGTTCTCGGCGACGCAAGCAGCGACACAAGAACTGCAACCAGTGCAGGCGTTGAGGTCGAAGACCATGCCCCACTGGTATGGCGAGCGACGAACGCGTTCGTCCTTGCTCTCCTTGCCGTCGAGGTAGCCACGCTCAGGCCATAGCGACTTGTTGATGTCCTTCTCGACCTTGTCCTGCAGACGAGCAGCTTGGTCGAGTGGCGACATCTTCGGTGCCCACTTGGGGTCCGACTTGTTGGTCGCTGCATCGGTTTCGCGAATCAGCGCGCGACCGGCCATCGTGCCGTGCTCTTGCGTGCAAACGAGCGAGTGGCTTCCGGAGCCCTTGCCGACGCTGGCGCCGGTCAAGATCCATTGGCTGCCCGTGCTGCGCAGCGGGTAGGCGTTGAAGCCCGACTCGTGCGCGACCTTGAAGTGCTTTTGCTCCTCTTCCTTGAATCGGCCCCAGCCGAGGAAGATCGAGATGCTGTCGTCAGCGCAACCCGGAAGGATCCAGGCCGGGATGTCGATCTTGGCGCCACTGCTCAAGGAGATCGCGAGCATGTCGCCGTTCTCCACGTTGAGCTTCTTGGCAGTCGCCATGCTCAGCATGGCGGCGTTGTCCCAGCTGAGCTTGGTCAGTGGATCGGGAAGCTCGGCCATCCACGAGTTGTTGGCGTAGCGACCGTCACCCATCTTCGGGCAACCGCGCAGAACAACTTCGATGCCTTCGGCTTTCTTGTAGGCGCTGACCGCCGTGGCGATGGCGCCGGCGTTGACCGATGCCGTTGCGGTGGCGAGTGCGGTGCCAGCGACCACACCTTCGTGCAGGGCCGTTGGCCACCATGCCTTCTCGAAGTCCGGGGCGCCGCTGGCTTGCTGCCAGTATTCCTTGACCAGCTCGTAGCCGTAGACCGTGTCGCGGGCTTCGGCGAGCGTTTCGTAGCTCGCACTGGTGGTTTGATCCTGGTTGAGGAAGGCGAGGAACTCGAGCGCCGAAACTCCACCGTGCAGCGGTGCGATCAGTGGTTGCTGCAGCGACACCGTGCCATCGTGGCTGCGGGCGTCGCCCCATGCTTCGAGGTCGTGTGCCATCGGCAGGTGCCAATCGCAGTGGCGACCGGTCTCGTCGTCGTAGAGACCAATGTGGATCGTCGTCTTCGGCTTCTTGTCGTGAAGCAGCTTGCCGAAGGCGAGGTCGGCTGGAGCATCGAGCACCGGGTTGGTGCCGAGGAAGACCAGCGTCTCGCACGTGCCCGCTTGCATCGCCGCGGCGAGCTCTTGCAGCTGTTCGGTGCAGTTGCTCGGAATGCCTGCCGGCGCGTCGGTCATCGTGACCGTCTTGCCAACATTGCCGAGCTTGGCGTTGATCGCGTGCACCATCGCGTGAACGGCCGCCGACTGCGTCGGACCAGCGATCACGATGCTCTTGCCAGCCGCGGACTGCAGGTCCTTGGCTAGGATCTCGAGCCACTTCTTGCCGCCCTTCTCAAAGGACGCCGCGTTGTGTGATGCGAGCGCGCCTTCAAGGTTGCTACCGCCGCCAACATCGAGGGCGTTGGCGAGTGCGAACACGACCGCCGCGATGTCACTGCTCTTGGTGCGGAAGCGGTGATCGGCTGCGGTGCCGGTCGTCGAGAAGATCGACTCGACCGCGTAGAGGCGGTTGAGGTTCTTGGCTTCGCGGCGACGCGAGGCCCATTGACGGGCGTTGCGCAGGTTGTTGCCGTCGGTGGCGAGGAAGTCGCTGTCGAGCGATAGCACGACGTCCGCCTTGGCGAAGTCGTAGTTGGTCGCCATCGGCTTGCCGAACGCCATCTCGGCACCTTGCAACTCGTTGTCGCGGTGCAGCGGCGTCCAGGTGTGGAACTTGGCCTTCGGGAAGCCGCCGTCCTTCATGCGCTTGACTGCGGCGAGCAGGGTCGGCGAAGTGCTCGGCGGCATGCAGATGTGCAGGCCAGCACCCTGCTTGGCAACGAAGTCGGAAGTGGCCGTTTCGAGCCAGCTCGCCTTTTCGTCGGTGCCGAGACCGAGCTCGGTCCAGACGTTGACTTCGTGGTCGCCGTGGGCACCGTGACCGCCGTCAGCATGACCATCATCGGCATGCGCCGCGGTGTGCGCGTTGCGAGCGTGACGGCTGCGGTTGGGATCGTAGAGCTGCAGCAGTTCGGCCTGCAGTTGCAGGTCGGCGCCGCCGAGGCTGCTCGGGTGAAGCGGGTTGCCTTCGATCTTGGTCGGGCGACCGTCGTTGCTCTTGACGAGAACCCCGATGCCGTAACCCCTGCGGGTGATTGTCGTGGCGTAGTGCTGCGCGATGCCCGGCTTGAAACCTTCCGGCCGCTTCGTGAACGGCAGGATCTTGGTCTCAGGCTTGCGGCAGCTGGTCATGCCCGCGAGGGCGACCGACGCGGCGATTGCGCCGAGGAAGCCGCGACGCGAAACATCGTCGGGTGCCTCGGTGATGCCTTCGGGGAACTCGCGCGAGAGCACCTCTTGGAACTCTTCCGAGTTCTCGAGTTGCCCGATGCTGCGCCAGTACGTCGGCTCTCCAGCAGTGGCTTGGTTGCCAGCGGTCGGGTTCGAGGGGGAGGTCTGATTCATCGTCTGTTCAAGACCTGGGGTTAGCGGTCCCGTTTCGTGTGTACCTGTCATCGGTGGCACGCTGAGCAGTGGATTGGCGGGTTGAGGGCGGGGTCGTCACCGACGAGCAGCTTCTTGGCGGCTTCGATCGATGCGTCGTTCGCTTCCCAATCCATCTTGGTGACGGAGACGTCCAGCGGGCGGATGTGGGTGCTCGGGTCGCGGTGACACTCGAGACACCAACCCATGCTGAGCGGCTCGACCTGACGGACGATTTCCATCTGGTCGACGCGACCGTGGCAGCTCGTGCAGCCAACGTTCGCGCGGATGTGCACGGCGTGGTTGAAGTAGGCGTACTGGGGCAGCAAGTGCACCTTGACCCACTCGATCGGCTTGCCGGCCTTGGGGCCTTCGGTGAAGGCCGCGCGCAAGCTCTCGAGCATGACACTCTCCTTCTTGATCACCTTGTGGCAGCCGTAGCACGTGTCCGCATCGGGGATCGACGCGGTTGCGCCTTCTTCCACGTTGCGGTGGCAGTAGCGGCAATCCATGCCCAACGAACCGGCGTGCAGCTTGTGGCTGTACGCAATCGGCTGATAGGGCTGGTAGCCGACGTCCGTGTGCTTCGGTGAGAACCAGAAGGAGACGACTAGGACCACGAACAAGCCTGCGCTACCTGCACCAAGTGCAAGGAACGCGGGAACTTTGTTAGTCCACTTGGGAAACAGTACGGTCAAGGTAGATCCCCTCCGCGGTGGGGATGATGCGGTCGCAGGAAACTCGACGCGAGTGCGCCGAAATTGAGCGCGCGTGTGGGCCGCCCTGAGTGGGGATCCACACAACCTGAAATACCGGTTAGCTGTGTGGAACCTACTGCAGGGGCACGCGCAGTCAGCCCAGAGGGCAACTCCTGTAAAAGATCGCCCCCATGGGGTCAATTTCAGACTTGCGAGATTCCCTCTTGGTGATGCTTAACATCCGGAGCGTCAAGCACCTGCACTAGATCTTGTGGTCGGTGCGCGCGCCTACCAGCGGATATGGGATCGGACAAACTTGGCAATCTCCGGCAGCGTAAGGCGTTGCGCCAAGGGATTGGGGTGGGGGTCGGCTGGGGTGACCCACAAGTCAGCAGATTTGGTTCCTTTTAGTGCTGGCAAGACATCGAGCAGCGGGATGCCAGCGTCTGCACAATCCGATGCGACCAGATCGTGGAGCTTTTGCCAGGGGTAATACTGTCCTGGCCCGAGCCCCTGCAGGAACGGCCAGATGACAACCAGGAACGGAATCTGCCGTTCGTCGCACCAGGCCTTTGCCTCACGCATACGCTTCTGCGGAACGCCTTGGGACCACATGGCATCGTACGGTCGGTTCGGTCCGGCAATGCCGCCCGCCTCTGCTTGGTCTTGCGGTAGGTCCATCAGCTCCTGGACCCAATCGCGAGCCGGGTCCAGGTCGAGGGGGCTGCGACCGAAGGCGCCTTTGCACAGGTCGATCAGCTTGATGCCCGTTGGTTGGACCGGGTGGATGAAGTTGAGGCCACTGCTCGGGATCAGGTCGTTGAGGCAGAGGGTCATGATGACCACATCGGGCGAGTACTTGTGGAAGCGCCGCTTCAGGCCGTTGACGTACTCGTCGACGCAGACGGTGCCCGCCGCGCCACAGTTGACCGTGCGCACATCGCCCTTGTCCTTGCGCAGATCGTCTTCGAGCAGCCGCACCCAGCCCTGCTCGACCGGAATACCCCATCCAAAGGTAAAGGAGTCGCCGATGCAGACGATGCGCCGTTGGCCTTCCGGTTTTGCGTGCTGGATTTCTGCGCGCTCGCGCAGGCCATCGAAGTTGATGCGGTTGATGACTCGGCCCTTCTCATCGAGCCATTCGCGCTTGAGGACCTCGTTGTCGGTGTAGGTGATGTAGAACGGCTCGCCCGGCTTGAACATCTGCCGAGGCCGCGGCTTCTGGGTCGGGATCTTGCCGGGTAAAGGAACGATCAGCCCTCGCTTGACGGCTTCCTCGCGTTGGATTGGCTTGCCAGCTGCGTCCGCATAGCCGATGCGACCGAGCGCTTGTGCTTCAGGAACCAAGATCCGAGCGGCGACTTCGGCCAACCCCAATGCGACGAATGTCGCGATGCCGAATGCCAGCATCAGGACCAGTGGGCGGGGGCGCTTGCGAGCCGGCTTCGTCATGCTGCAACAGTAGCTCCTGCGTTGTTCTTTGGTCAGGGGGCATTTTCACGTGGTACCGTTGCACGTATCCGGCAGCATGGTCCGCCCGGAAACCCCGCCTCGCCTCATGCCGACCCACATTCTTGGCATCTCAGCCTTCTACCACGACTCTGCGGCAGCACTCTTGTGCGACGGCGAGATCGTCGCGGCTGCACAGGAAGAACGCTTCACGCGCAGGAAGCACGACCCTTCCTATCCCAAGAAGGCCGTCGAGTTCTGCTGCGACCAGGCCGGTATCAAGACGTCGGACCTCGACTTCGTCGCGTTCTATGACAAGCCGATCCTGAAGTTCCACCGGCTGCTTGAGACCTACATCGCGTTTGCGCCGGTTGGCCTGAGTTCGTTCCGCAAGGCGGTGCCGACGTGGCTCGGCGAGAAGCTGCACATGCGACGCTTGCTGACCAAGGAACTCGGCTGCAAGCCGAAGAATCGCTACGTCTTCCCCGAGCATCACGAGAGCCACGCGGCGTCGGCGTTCTTCCCGTCGCCGTTTGAAGACGCGGCCATCATCACGATGGACGGTGTCGGGGAGTGGGCGACCACGTCGATTGGGGTTGGCGAAGGCAACAAGATGAAGCTGATCCGCGAGATCCGCTTCCCGCATTCGCTCGGCCTGCTCTACTCCGCGTTTACCTACTACTGCGGCTTCAAGGTCAACTCGGGCGAATACAAGCTGATGGGCTTGGCGCCGTATGGCGAGCCGCGGTTTGCGCAGCTGATTCGCGACCATCTGATCGACCTGCGCGAAGACGGTAGCTACCGATTGGACCTGAGCTATTTCAACTACTGCCAGGGTCTGACGATGACCAACGCGAAGTTCGACGCCATGTTTGGCGCGCCGCCGCGAGCGGCCGAGACCGAGCTCGGCCAACGTCACATGGACCTCGCCGCGTCGATCCAGGAGGTGACCGAGGAGGTCATGCTGAAGACGGCGCGCTACGCGCAGAAGGTCACCGGCAAGAAGAATCTGTGCCTCGCCGGCGGTGTCGCGCTCAACTGTGTCGGCAACGGCGTGATCCTGCGCGAAGGACCGTTCGAGAAGCTCTGGATCCAACCTGCAGCTGGCGATGCCGGTGGTGCCTTGGGTGCCGCGCAGATGGTTTGGCACAACCTGCTCAACAAGCCGCGCACGGTGCAGCCCGCTGCAAGCACGTTGCTGCCCGCCGATTCGCAACGCGGCAGCTTGCTCGGCCCGCGTTATGAGTCGAAGGACATCAAGTCGGTGCTCGATGCCGAAAACGTGGTCTACGAAGAGTGCAGCGACGAAGACACGCTCGCCGATCGTGTCGCCGAACTGATCGCCGAAGAGAACGTCATCGGTTGGTTCCAAGGCCCGATGGAGTTTGGCCCGCGCGCCCTCGGTTCGCGCAGCATCATTGGCGACGCCCGTTCACCCAAGATGCAGAGCGTGATGAACTTGAAGATCAAGTTCCGTGAATCGTTCCGCCCGTTTGCGCCGATCGTCTTGCGCGAGCACGCGTCCGAGTACTTCGAGATCGATCCCAAGCACGACAGTCCCTACATGTTGATCGTCGCGCCGGTTCGCGATGACAAGCGCCTCAAGGTTGAACCCGGCCTCGTTGGTTTGGACAAGCTCAAGCAACTGCGCTCGGTGATCCCGGCCGTCACGCACGTCGACAACTCGGCGCGCCTGCAGACCGTCGACGGCGAACACAATCCCCGCCTCGCCGCGATGATGCGCAGCTTCCACAAGCGCACCGGCAGCCCGGTTCTGATCAACACCAGCTTCAACGTGCGCGGCGAGCCGATCGTCTGCACGCCCCAAGATGCGCTGCGCTGCTTCATGGGTACCGACATGGACGTGCTCGTGCTCGAGAACTTCGTCATCCGCCGCACGGCCCAGAAGAACATGCCTGAGGTCGATCGCGAGAAGTACCTCGCCGCCTTCGCCCTGGACTAACAGCCATGATCAAGCTCGACCTCAAACCAGCCCCGCACATCATCAAGCAGTTCGCTTGGTTCGCAGTGATCGGCATGGGCTTGCTGGCCTTCGCCGTCCTCAAGTTCACCGTCGGCTTCTCGTGGGATCACCCCGCGTTCTTGATCTGCGTTGGCATCGGCGTGCTGCAGCTCGTGCTGTTCCTGGCCGGCATCACGGTGCTCTCACGGGTGCTGTTCGTTGCGCTGTCGGTAGCGTTCGTGCCCATCGGCTTCGTGATCTCGCACGTGTTGATGGCCGTCGTCTACTACCTGGTCCTGACGCCGATCGCGTTGGTGTTCCGCGTGATGGGCCGCGACGTGATCGGCAAGAAGCTCGACAAGGACGCCAAGACCTACTGGCACGAGCGCAGTGGTGATCGCCCGGCGGCGAGCTACTTCAAGCTCTACTAGATCATCACGATGACCCAGTAGGCTCCCAGTTACTGGTGCTCGAGTTACTGGTGCTCGAAGAATGCGACCGGGCAGTACCAGGAGGACTTCTGGCCGGTCGTGACCACCGTTGGCACCCCTTGGCCGCGCAAGATCGTGGTTCGTGGGCGAGTGCCTGTCAGCACGGTGCCAGCGTTTGAGACCACGACTTGACCTGGTGAGAAGAAGTCCAAGAAGAGGGCTTGGGCTGAGATGTTGATGCCCGCCCAGATGTTGTTGTTGGGGATCAAGAACGACCACGACTTCGAGCCACTGCTGCTAGCCGAGCCGCCGAGCAACACGGAGTTGCCGACCGGCATCTGACCCATGCACGTTGCGGAGATGCCAGGGAACACGGCGGTCAGTGGATACGGCGTTGCGGCCATGGCTGCACCGATGTCGATCGCGACGAATGCCGGCGCGTTCGGCGGCCCCGACGTGGCTGAGCAACTCCACGTAAGTCCGGGGCGCGTTGCCGCCAGTGTCAGGTTGGGCGCGACACCGCCGGAGTGCATGCAGCCCGCTTGACCGTAGGTGCGTGGCGAGTAGTAGTCGGCGCGGTCGAGGCGGTAGTTGAACGAACCGCCGCCAGTCGCCGTGCCGAAGATGCGGTACTCGACGATCAGGTTCTTGCCGTTTGGTACGTAGGCAAACGATGTGGTCAACGGAATGAAGAACTGTCCATCCGGCAGTGGCGCGTTCGGGTCCCGGAGGTCTGGCAACGTGAATAGGGCGGGGCCGAACACCGTCACGGGCGTGCCGTCGTAGTTGTTGTCGAAGTTGGTGGTCATCGACACTTCATCAAGGGTCGACCAACCCATGCGAATCTCAAGTTGCATGGCGACCCCGGCTTCCATGTTGGTGAGGGTTCGATCCTCGCGGAAGCCGAGCTTGGTGATCATGTCGCCGACGGGCACGGGCATGTCGAGCCCGTTGTAAAGGCATTGCACACGCGATGTGCCGCTGGCGAGCGGTAGGTTTGGCGAGTTGAAAGGGCCTTCGGTAACCGCGACGTAGTCATCCGGAAAGACGGCGACGTTTTGGGCGATTGCGGCTGGTGCCAGGGGGATGGAGAGGAGCAGGTAAGTAATCGTTTTCATGACACTACAGGCATCCCCAGCACTTTCAGATTCGCGCGGATATCTTGATAATCTGCACTGGAAAGCCACCGGCTGGTTGTCCGCGCCACGCGGCTGGCACCAACTGGCTCGCGGTCGTTCGTCGCACCTCACTCCTCTCGCTATGACCAACCCATCGCATCACAACCAGCCCGGCGACGACTTTGATGGGGCTCTCGATCGTGGCTTGGTGGCGGCCTTTGGCGCAGCAGCGAGCCAACCTGTCGACGAACAAGGCACCAACGAACAAGGCATCAGCGAACAAGGCACCGCGCCAGCTGCTGTCGCACCACCGATAGTTGCGCGCTACGAACTGCTTGAAGAGATTGGTCGCGGCGGCATGGGCGCGGTCTATCGTGCTCGCGATCGGGAACTGCAGCGTGAGGTTGCGGTCAAGCTGTTGCACGTTGGCCACGATGACCGCTTGCACTTGGTTGAGCGGTTTGTCGAAGAGGCGCAGATCACCGGTCAATTGCAGCATCCCGGGATCGTGCCGGTCTACGAGACTGGCTATCTTGAGGGGAATCGCCCGTTCATTGCGATGAAGCTTGTCGGCGGGCGCACGCTCGTGGATTTGCTCAACGAACGCGCGGATCCCGAACGCGATCGCAGGCGCTTCCTGGGCATCTTCCTTCAGGTGTGCCAGACGGTCGCGTTTGCCCATGCGCGTCACGTCGTGCACCGCGACCTCAAGCCGGCCAACATCATGGTCGGCACCTTCGGTGAAGTGCAGGTGCTGGACTGGGGCTTCGCCAAAGTGCTCGGCGAGCGCGACATCAACGAGCCGGCGCTGCGCACCGTGCGCACCGACCACACCGAGAAGCAGTCGGTGATCGGGTCTGTCATGGGCACCCCGGCCTACATGCCGAGAGAGCAGGCGCGGGGGCAGCTTGACCGCATTGGCCCGCACAGTGATGTCTTTGCTCTCGGTGCGATCCTGTGCCAGATCCTGACCGGCGCTCCTGCGTTTCTCGATCAGGACGGCGACTTGATGGCGCAAGCTGCGCAAGGGGACATGGCGGCAACGCATCGGCGGTTGGCGACCTGTGGTGGCGAGCCCGAATTGGTGGAGTTGGCAACGACCTGCCTGCGTGCCGAAATCGAACAACGACCGGCAACTGCGGGTGACCTGGCCAGCAAACTGGAAGGCTACTTTGAAGAGCTTGAAGTGCGTGCCGAACGCGCGCGGGTCGATGCCGCTTCCGCGCGGTTGCGAGCTCGCGCGACCGTCGGCATCGCGGCCCTGACCTTGCTGGTCTTGGCTACGGCAACGATTGGCTACCAGGTCTGGCGCACCCAGGCGAACGAGCGCGCGGAGCAAGCGCGAGGGCTGGCGAGCGAAGCCTTGCACGAGGCCAGGGCCGTCGTGAAGCGAGCCGAAGATCACGGCAGCGAAAACTTGACCCTGTGGGCGCAAGCCGTCGACGAGGCGAATCGGGCCGTGTTGCGTGCCAAAGCTCCTGAAGTTTCTGCTGGCGACCGCCGTGCCGCCGACACTCTGCTGAGTGCCGTGATGAAGGCGAAGGGTGCCGCGGAACGCACGGCCACGATCCACGCCCGTGATGCAGCTCTGCGAACGTCGCTGACGGCACTCAAGCTGCCGGTCGAGGAGGACTGGATCAACCTCGACGACAAGCCCGACCCGGGTGTATCCGAGGCGAGGCGATTGGCTCACGATTACGATCTAGCCCTCACGGCTTGGTTGGGCGGAACGTCACCGTTGCAACTGACGACTGCGGCTGCGGAGGATCGCATCCGTTCGGCGAACGTCGCCGCAGAGATCGTGGAAGCACTCGATCACTGGGCACTCGCTTGTTCGGTGATCGCTCACCATGACGAGCAGGCGGCAGCCGCGGAGCATGGCAAGCACCTGCTTGCGATAGCCAATGCGGTGGACGACGATGCCTGGCGCGCGCGGTTGCGAACGATCCTGATCAATCCGTTCTTGATGCGCGACGATTTGCTGCAGCTTGCCGCAACGGCCGATCGGCAATTGCCGGCCGCCAGCGTTCGCATTCTGGGGCAGACGTTGTGGGAAGCTGAGTGTGAGGTGGAAGCGCTACGGGTGTTTCGCAATGGCTGTGATCAGCATCCAGACGATGCGCAACTCTGGTTCTCTTGCGGACTGGCACTGCAGCGGGTGGAGCCACGGAGGTGGCAAGACGCGGCATATTGCTTTCAGATCGTGCGCGCTCTGGTGCCAGACTTGTTGGAGCCGCAGCATCGCTTGGGCCTCGCGCAAGAGGCTCTTGGTGATCACGAGGGGGCCGCCATCACGTTCGAGCGATTGGTGCGCTTGCAGCCCAAAGTCGCGCACTGGCGGCAGCACCTGTGCCAGGCGTTCAAGGCGCAGAACCAACTCGCTGCTGCGCTTGAGCAGGTGGAAGCCGCCTTGGCCACTGATCCCGGCCAAGCCAGTCTGCATTCTGAGAGGGGCAATATCTTGCTCTTGCTGAATCGCCAGGCAGAGGCGGAGGCTGCGCACAAAGAGGCCGTAGCGTTGGCTCCAGGCAATCCGCAACTACGCTTGGGGTTGGCTCTTGTGCTGCAGAAGCGAGGTCAGCTAGATCGTGCCATCGAGCAGTTTCGAGCCGTAACCGCGACGGAGATGAGCGCGACCGCACATGGCCAACTTGCTGTTGCTCTGGTCGAGAATGGCGATCGTCGTGAGGCCAAGGAGCAGTTCGAGAGGGCTCTGGCGATCGATCCCAAGTACATCAGTGCCTTGGCGAGTCTTGGGCGCCTGCTTGCCGAAGGCCGGCAGTATGCGGCGGCTCGCAAGAAGTTCGAGCAAACGATCGCGATCGATCCCAACTACATCGATGGGCGCTATTGGTACGCGATGATGGCGCGTGAACTCGGGGACAATGAGGCGGCTTGCGAACACCTCGAGCACGCTTTGCGCATTGATGAACGCGTTGCGAAAGTGCATCAGGTGCTGGCCACCGTGCAAGAGCGGCAGGGCAAGTTTGACTTGGCGGCACGCAGCTTCGCGCGCGCGATCGAGCTCGACCCTGACATGGTCTCTACCTATGTCAACTTGGGCAACCTGAAGCGTCGGCGTGGCGAGCCAGGGAGCGCGCTCGAGTTGTATGACGAAGCGATTGCCAGGCAGCCGACGCTGGCCATGGCACATGCTTGCAAGGGCCTGGCCCTGTTGGATCTCGATCAGCTCCGTGAGGCGGTCGCCTGCATGCATCACGCACTGCACCTCAGTCCCAGCCTGACGCCGGTGCACACCAACCTGGGCCGCACATACCTCCTGCTCAACGAGCACGAACTCGCCATCAAGCACTACCAGTTGGCGGTAAAGGCGACGCCACGTGATCCGACGGCTCAGTTCAATCTGGCGACGGTATTCGCCCACGATGGCTTTGATACGACTGCCGCGCTGCATCACGCCAACGAAGCGCAACGGCTTTTGCGTGCACCGGATGTCAAGGTGCCGCCGATCAGCCGCAAGCATGTCGAGCAGCGATTACCGGACCTCTTGAGCAGCCTTCGCCAAGCGGTGCTCGATCGGGACCGCTTGCTTCGCATGGCCCGCGAAGCACCACAGGCTGCATCCGTCGACGATCTCAAGAACGCCGCGATGATCGCCTACCGTGAGCGGCTGTTTGGCTTGAGTGTGAGCACCTACGAGATCCTGCTCGCCAAGTATCCCCAGCAGCTCGGCGAGGTCTATGCCCGCACTCGCTACCAAGCTGCCTGCAGCGCCGTGCTGGCCGCTGCGAGTGTCGACAATCCAGATGATGCCAGCACCCTTCGCCAGCAGGCCATGGACTGGCTTCGTGGCGAGCTCGATCACTTTCAGTCGCCGGCTTCGGCGGCCCGAGCCGACGTCTGCGAGGTCATGAGGCACTGGCGAAAGGACCGTGACCTGCTTTCGGTGCGCAGCTCGGACGCGCTGGACAAGTTCTCCCCGGCAGAGCGAGCCCAGTGGCTCGCCATATGGAAGGACGTCGCCGCCAATATCGAAGCCTTCAAGTAGGAAGCTGGGCCGCACCTCCCAGGCGGCAGTTGCGTCAGGATGATTCAGCCAGAAAATCTAGCGATTACTCGCGCGAAACCAGACCTGCTGGGGAAGCCTCGATATGAGGTCACGCTTTTCGTCCCCACGCGGCAGCCAAGTGAGCTTCGTTCTGCACGCCAATGCTGGCTACGAGGTTGCTAGGGCATGACGAATCCGGCACATCGCACCAGTTGGGAACTGATCGTCGAGGCCGCCAATGGCGCCCAATCGGCGCGGTCAACCTTCGCCCATTCGTACATTCCGCTGATTCGCAGCTACCTCAAGGAGCGTTGGCGACACAGCCATCTGGCGGCGAGCGTCGATGACGCGGTTCAGGATGTGTTCGTAGAGTGTTTCCGTCAGAACAACCCGTTGCTCCGAGCAGATGGTAGGCGCGGCGGCTTCCGTTCGTTCTTGCTCGGCATCGTGCGCAACGTTGCCCGCCGCATTGAAGAAGGAAGAGGGCAGCGCGAACAAGCGAACGCCGAGACCGCGCTTGCGATTGCACCTGCCCACGAAGAGGACCTCGCGACCCTATTCGACCGCGAGTGGGCCTTTATGGTCATGCGTGAAGCCGCCGAACTGCAACGCCAGCGAGCGCGCGAGAGCGGCAAGGAAGCCATCGCCCGCGTGCAGCTTCTGGAGCGCCGCTTCGGTGACGACCAACCGATCCGCGACATCGCAACCCAAAGCGGCGAAGACGCTCCCCACCTGCATCGCGCCTACGCCAAGGCCCGCGCAGAGTTCCACAGCTGCCTCCGCGAGACCGTCGCCTTCCACAGCGTCCGGACCGAGGTCGACCTAGACGCCGAGTGCCGCCGCCTCCTAGACCTACTCGCATGACCTGTGTACGTACGGTGCCAGGCACAGAAGTAACAGGTTGGCGGAGAGTGACGGTAAGCCTGGTTGGCGCCACGGGAAGGTCGGCCAGGGGCGAGAGAGCTGCCGCTGCCACGGCTGGCAAGGAGCACTAGCCGTCTGTGAAAGTGTTACTCCTGTGCCTGGGTTCGCCGGCCAAAGCCGCCCAAGGAAGTGGCAGAACGTTCCTTACAGAGAAGATGTAGCGACTCACTCTGACCCCGAGTCATTCGCGCGCACCGGTAAGGGTGTGCGCGAAGCGTTGACGGGGGCAAGCGTAGGCCGGCTCTTGAGCTCCGAAACAGAGCTATTTGGGATGCCAACGCTGTCCAGGCTGACGGAAGGCAACTTGCCGGCCACGCCTCTGGCACCTACCAGCGTGCGATGAAGTCGACGGTCAGGCGCGTGTCCATGATGTCGTCCTTCTTGTCCGTCAGGGCGAACTCGTAGACGACGCCAAACTCGAACTGCTTGTTGATCTCGAGGCGGCCACCGATACCGGCCCACGCGACGAAGTTCTTCGCCGGTTGCGTGCCGAGGTTGGCGTAGTCGAGGCCCCCGATCGGCAGCGCCGTGGCGCCGTCGTCAAGGTAGTGCACGCCGTGAACTTCGAAGACCGGTGCGACCACCGTGTCCGACTCTGGGTTGATGCTGTAGTCGAGATGCACGTCCCAGTGGCCAACTACGTTGCCTTGGTTGGTGTCGGTGGGGACACGCAGGGTCACGTTGGAAATCAGGTGCAAGTTGTCGTAGCCCTTCGCGAGGCTGACGAACGGACTGAATTCATCGGTGCCGCCTTGCAGGATGCCACGATGGCCGTGCTCGGCCATGTAGCGCATGCCGGCTGACACGACGTAGTCCTTTTCCTTGTCGGCATGCAGCACGTATTTGAGGCCGAAGGCGATGTCGTTCCAGCCCTCATCGTTGCCGAGCAAGCCGGTCGAGAGCTCGGAGTAGCCGTCCTTGGTGGCGATGAATTGCCAGCGCTCGGACAGTGCGACGCGCGCCTGCAACGCGTAGATCGTGACGTCGCCGCCCATCAATGCCGAGTTGCCGGCAAAGTCGTGCTTGAGGTAGAGAGCGCGCACGCCGGTGTCGTTGAACGGCGTTTCGAAGTAGATCGGTTGGCCGACCGGTTCGTGGAAGTGTTCGAAGCCGCGCAGGCCGGTCAGGAAGCCGCCGTTGCCAGCTGCATCTTGGGCACCAGCGAAGCAGGTCAGGGAGAGGCTGGCAACAAGTGCAAGCGACTGCTTCAGCGAACGTGTGAGGGGGAGTTGCGGTGTCATCGTTCTTGTAGAAAGGCTGCCGCGCGCCGACGTTTCACCGACTATCGGACTGCGAACACGTTGTCGTGCTTCTGCGAAGCTGGCCCGCTTCGTCTGCGCATTGCGGTTAGCGTTAGAGGACGCTGGCGGCTTCGCGATACTTGACGGCGTCCCTTGGACATCAGGTCCGAGACCACATGAAGGCGTTTGCGGTCGGCAACCAAGCCTTCGTGATCAAGGCGACGTAGGCGCCTGCGAAATCTGCTCCCGGCACTTCCGTGAGGAACTCTGGAGGTCACGGAAGTTCCCTCGACACTTCTGACAGCACGTTGTCAGTAGGCGTTGGTAGGGTCGTGTTGATGAACTGCTCTCCGCCCAAGACGGGGATGGCAACCTTGGCGATGCTGCTTGCGTCGTGCACGATCCCCACTGCCGAATCGCCCAGCGTCCCCAAGCTCATGCACCATCACCACGCGATCGACTACCTCGAACTCACGGTCTCCGACATGTCAGCGGCCAAGCGCTTCTACGGCGACGCGTTTGGCTGGCAGTTTACTGACTACGGGCCGGACTACGCGGGCATTCAACGGCTTGGCGGCGATGGCGAAGTCGGCGGCCTGCGACTCGATGCAAACGTCACGCGCGGCGGCGCTCTGCTGGTGCTCTATTCCACCGACCTCGACGTCAGCATGCGGGCCATTCGAGACGCGGGTGGCAAGGTCGTGGTTGAGCCATTCGAGTTCCCCGGCGGGCGGCGATTTCACTTTACCGATCCCGCGGGCAATGAACTCGCGGTGTGGTCTGAATCGTAGGCAGCTCAGTCGCCACGCCAGCAACTAGAACTGGTGGGGTGACCCAGAAGTTCGCCGACTCATGCCACGAACGTTCGAAACACCCGGCTAGCGAGTTCGCGCTTTTGGGCGCCGCAGCGAGGCGTGGGCTTCGGAGGCGCGTTGTTCGAGCGAACCACACACCAACTCGCACAGCTTCTTGAGAGTCGGGTCGGCAATCCCGACCTGGACTTCGCGCCCCTGTCGCTCTCGGGTGACGCATCCGTTCTGTTCGAGCTCGGTTACTTGACGCGACAGGTTGCTTTGGCTGAGACCGGTTGCCGTGGCTAGGTCGCTCATCGACAGCGGGCCGGCCATCAGGGCATCGAGAACGCGCAGCCGGCTTGCGACCCCAAGGGTGCGGAAGCGCCGCGCAATGGCCTCTAGCTGTGCCTCCGTGAGTGGGGCGTGTCGCTTCCGAGAAGGAATGGTTGCCATGATCTTGAATGTATGAGCATGTATGCATATATTCAAGGGCGAGGGTGTGAGCCAGCAAAGAGATCTGGCTGCACCCAAGGATTAACATGACAACACTCACCCCGAAGGTCGGTGCGTTCGACAGTGTCGGAGCATTGACGGTCTTGACCCTGCCGCACCCGCAGGGCTGTCGCACATACCTTGTGGCAGATCCGGTCAGCAAGCAGGCCATGGCGATCGACGTGCATCTCGACTTCGTTGACGAGGTTGCCGAGCGCGTTCGCAGTTCCGGGTGGTCGCTTCCCTATGTGGTCGATACGCACACGCACGCGGACCATCCATCTGGTTCGGCGGCGATTGCTGCGCGCTGCTCGAGCACGCGCATTGCGCACAAGAAGGCACAGCATCGTGGCGTCAGCCGGCACCCTGCCGACGGCGATACGTTGCATCTTGGCGACGAGTCGGTGACGGTGCGCCACGCCCCGGGACACACACCAGATCACATCGTGATGATCGTCGATGGTGGAGTCTTCTGCGGCGACACGGTGCTGATTGGAGGAGTCGCGCGCACGGATTTCCTCGGCGGCGATGCCGGCGAGCTGTTCGACTCGATCCACCGAGTCCTGGACGACCTCCCGGATGACACGGTGCTGCTTCCCGGGCACGACTATGAAGGACGCATGGGGACGACGTTGGGCGAGGAACGTCGCGACAACCCTTGGTTCAAGATGACGGATCGCGACGACTTTGCGCGACAACTCAGCGCCAATCCGCCGCCGCGCCCGGCAAACATGGACGACCTGCTGCGGCTCAACCGAGAAGGTGTTGAGATCCCGGCGTCGATCTCGGCAGCCGATGCAGTGCGTTTGGTTGCGGCCGGTGGAGCGACCAGCGTGATCGACGTCCGCACTGGTGTCGAGTTTGACGGCGAGAACATCAAGGGCTCGCGGTTGATCCCGCTTGACCAGGTGGCGCAGCGAGTCAAGGACGTGCTCGCGACACCAGCTCCGCGTCTGTTGCTTTGCCGTGTCGGGAGCCGCGCGGAGATGGCGCGGAAGTCGTTGCTGGGATTTCACGTTGGCGGCCTGACCGTCGTCGAGGGCGGCCTCCAAGCCTATCGTGCCGCCGGTGGCGAGACGGAGGTCGGCAAGGGCGGCATATCGCTCGAACGGCAGGTGCGAATCGCTGCCGGTTCGATGGCGATGTTGGGCGTCGCGCTTGGCTTCTTGGTGCATCCCTCGTTGTTCGCCCTGTCGGCATTCGTCGGTGCCGGCCTGGTGTTCGCTGGCGTCACGGACTGGTGCGGCATGGGTTTGCTGCTGGCCAAGGCGCCGTGGAATCGCAGCACGGCCGCATCCGCAACTGGTCCGGCCGCCTCATGCGCAGCTAGTGTGCCGGCGAGTTGTTCCGCCGGTGTTCCCAGCGCGTGCGCAGCGCCCGCACCGGCTCCGAAATCGAAGGCGTAGCCCTAGTGCCACTTCTCGCCATCGCCGGTGCCGTCTTGGTCGGTCTCAGTCTCGGGCTACTCGGCTCGGGCGGTTCGATCCTGACCGTGCCGGTGCTGGTCTACCTGGTCGGGCAGGATGAGAAGGTGGCGATCGCTGGTTCGCTCGGCATCGTCGGCCTGGTTGCGTTTGCGGGTTCGTTGCCGCGCGCGTTGCACGGCCAGGTTGCTTGGCGAAGCGTGCTTTGGTTTGGTCTACCAAGCATGCTCGGGGCATGGCTCGGCGCGACGGCATCCGTGCTGGTGTCGGGCACAACGCAGTTGCTGGTGTTCTCGGTTGTGATGTTGTTGGCGTCGGTCTTCATGTTGCGGCCGCCAGTCCAGGCCAGCGACGTCCAGGCCGGCGACCCAATCCAGGTCGGCGACCCAATTCAGGCTGGCGACCCAGAGCTGCGTCGCCGGGCATCTTGGCTGGTCGCAACCGATGGCCTGCTAGTTGGCTGCCTGGCTGGTCTAGTTGGCGTCGGTGGCGGGTTCCTGATCGTGCCCGCACTGGTTTTGCTCGGTGGCATGCAGATGAGGCTCGCGGTCGGCACCAGCTTGATGATCATTGCGCTACAATCAGCGTCCGGGTTTGTGAAGTACCTCGCCGTTCTCAAGCAACAACAGTTGGCGATCGACTGGACCGTGTTCGCGACGTTCAGTGGGATTGGCGTGGTCGGCGCCTTTGCTGGTCTCTACTTGGGCGGCAAGTTGCCACAGAACAGTTTGCGTCGCGCGTTTGGCGTGATGCTCGTCGGCATGGCCATCTTCATGTTGTGGCAAACACTTGCAGCAACCTGATCGCAGTATGCCCTACGCACCGTGCGGCGCCCATCTGCCGCGAAAGACCTACGAACAAGCCCGCATCGTTACTGGCTGCACAATAGGCACAATGACGACATGGCCACCCCGCGCATGCGTCCAACGTTTGAGTGTTCGCTGCCGGGCGACGCCGACAGTTTCTATCAGTCGCTTGCTCAAGCGCTCAATGAGTCAGGTGCGACGTGCCGGGGAATGGCGTTTGGCGGCGAGGAAAAGTCCGGCGCGATCCTGCGTCGTCACGAACGGGATCAACACTTCTGGAGTCCGGCGCTGCATCTGTACGTGCGCACCGACGAGCAATCGCGCGTTCTAGTTGGCAGGTTCTCGCCGAGCTCACCAGTGTGGACCGGGTTCTTGGCGCTCTACTTGACGTTGACTTGTGTCGGTATCTGCGCCGCTTGCTATGGCGGCGCGCAGATGATCTTGGGGGATACACCATGGGCGTTTGTTGGCGTGCCAATTGCGATTGCATTGGCCGCCTTCACCTATGGCGCAGCGTTCATTGGGCAAGGTCTTGGTAGCGAAGACATGTACGAGCTGCACCGCTTCGTAGATCGGGTTGTCGAGGGGGCGGCCCGAGACCAGGTCAGCGGCTAACTCTCGCTTCGCCGGCCTAGGCATGGGGTGCGGACCGAGGCGGCACGGTCTCCGGGCGCCATGCCATGGGTCGCAATCGGAGTGCTCGGCTGGCTGCGGCTACCCAATCGCCTCCGCGGGATACTGTGAACCGGCATCGAGCGTCGCATTGCGAGATGGTTGGACCCGGTCTTGGAAGACCGCCGGTCGTATTGGGCGAACCGAGCTATACTGATACAACTCCCTCCCGAGGAACTATGAGCGAACAAGCAACCGACGAGCAGAACGAAACCAACGACGACTTCTTGAATGCAGCCCAGGAGCAAGAGCGTGGGCTGGTTTCGGAGTTCATCATGTTCATGGCCGAGAACAAGATGTGGTGGCTGACGCCGATCTTGGTGGTGTTTGGTCTGCTTGGCGTGTTGCTCGTGCTTGGCGCGACCGGTGTCGCACCGTTTATCTACACGCTGTTTTAATGAGCGAGAGCGACAACAACGAACCCGATGGCGCGCGAGAGTTCGCCGCCGCAGGCCAGGCGAAGGAGCGTGGCCTTATCGGGGAGTTGCTGTCGTTCATGGCGGAAACTCGCAGTTGGTGGATGTTGCCGCTGCTGATTGTTTTCGCATTGCTTGGAGTGATCCTTGTGCTCGGTGCCACTGGTGTTGCGCCGTTCATCTATCCGTTCTTCGGGTAGTAGTTGTGAGAACCGCGCGCGTCGCATCGCGCGCACTCGTTGGTCGCTGGTCTCGGAACGCGACGTCCTCGTCGCCAACTGCGCGGAAAACCCGCAGTCAGGTCGATATCAGGTGCACACACCACGAGGAGGAATGCCATGCGAGATCACGGTCTCGATACATACCTGGCCGACATCAACGAAGTTGCGTTGTTGACGCCAGAAGAAGAAATCGAGTTGTCCAAGCGCATCAACAAGGGCGACTTGGAAGCACGCGAACACATGATTCGGGCCAATCTGCGCCTGGTCGTGTCAATCGCCAAGAACTACGTCAACCGCGGCTTGTCGTTCATGGACCTCATCGAAGAGGGGAACATCGGGCTGATGAAGGCGGTCGAGAAGTTTGATCACAACGCGGGTTGCCGCTTCTCCACCTACGCAACGTGGTGGATCAAGCAGGGCATTCGCCGTTCGTTGGTCAACACGGTGAAGACCGTGCGCGTGCCGTCCTACATGTCGGAGATCGTGTCGCGTTGGAAGGCGACGGCGATGGAGCTGAACTACCGGCTAGGACGACAGGCTACGACTGGCGAGATTGCCGAAGAGCTCGAACTCCCAGAGAACAACTGGGACGTCGTGCGCGACACCGTGCAATCGAACTCGCAGCCGATGTTCTCGGTCAACGACGATGCTGGCGCGGCGTTCGCCGAGGTGATTGAGGACACACGTACCCGTTCGCCGGAGGACCAGATCCTCGAAGCGATGGAAATCGGCCGCATGCACGAGTTGATTGAGAAGCTCGACACGCGTGAAGCCCGGATCTTGCGGCTGCGCTTCGGGCTCGGTAACGGCGAACCGATGACCCTAAAAGCCATCGGCAAGCGCTTCGGCCTGACCCGCGAGCGCGTTCGCCAAATGGAGCAACAAGCGCTCGAGAAGCTGGGCGAAGTGATGTCGCGCGAGTTCGGCGAAGAGCGTCCACCACCGCGCGTCAAACGCAAGAACGCAACCTGACGGGGGAATCTGCGTACCGTACCCGGTTCAAACCACCGATCCGGCGCTTGCGCCGGATCGGTGGTTTGAACCGGGTACCGTACACAGATCCCGGTAGGTTGGGTGCGTGGCGAATGATGAGCAGAATGATCGGCAGCTTGTAGATGGCACCGGCACGTCGTTGTACGTGCATGTGCCGTTTTGCGTCGTCAAGTGCGGTTACTGCGACTTCAACTCCTATGTGGTTGAGGAGGGCGTAGCACATGATCGCTTCCTTGATGCGCTGGCAGCGGAGCTTGCGCGGCGGTGGCGGGGGCAGAGGCCGGTATCGGTGTTCTTTGGTGGCGGTACGCCCAGTCTGTTGTCGCCCGAGCGGCTGGAGCGACTGTTTGGCATCGTCGGTGCCCACGTGGATCTGGCCAGTTGTGGCGAGGTTTCGATGGAAGCCAATCCCGAGAGCTTCACGGTCGAGAAGGCGCAGATTGCGCGCGCCGGCGGGGTCAACCGAATCAGCATCGGTACCCAGACGTTCCACGCGCACCACCTGCGCTTCTTGGATCGCGCCCACGATGCCGAAGGTGCGGAGGCTGCGTTTGCGGCGGCGCGGGCGGCCGGATTCGACAACGTCAGCATCGACCTGATGTTTGGCATTCCGGGTGAGACGCTCGCCGAGTGGCAAAGCGACCTGGAACGCGCGCTGCAACTCGGAACCGATCATCTGTCTTGCTACAACCTGACCTTCGAGCCTGGCACGCGGCTACAGCGTGATCGGCAGCAAGGCAAGACCGGGCCGAATGATCAGGAGATCGATCGCGCGATGTTCGAGTGGACCCGGCAGCGCCTCGGAGAAGCCGGCTTCGATGCCTATGAGGTCAGCAACTTCGCGGGCGCTGGCGGTGCGTGTCTACACAACGATCACTACTGGTTGCAGGGCAACTATGTCGGTGTTGGGCCTGGGGCCTGCAGCCATCACAACGGAATTCGGGTGACCAACATCAAGCCGCTCGATGCGTGGATGGATGCGGCGTTGGCCGGCGTGACGTGCACGTCTTCGGCCGAGACTCTGCGGCCGATGCAGCGCGCTGCCGAAGCACTGTGGCTCGGCATTCGCCGGACGAGCGGGGTCGACGTGGCCGCGATCGAGGCGCGCTTGGGGCTCGACGTGCGCGCGGCGTTCGAGCCACTGTTTGCGCGCCATCAGCGTGAGCAAATGGTCGAATACGACCGCTCAGTGCTGCGCTTGGTCGGCGAGGGTTTGTTGCTCGCCGACCAGGTCGGAGGCGACTATCTGGGAGTCGCCGTCAACGACTAGCCCAAGGCGAGTTGCCTTGGGCGAGAGTCTCTGAAGCTACAGGGTCTCTGCAGGCTACTGAGCCTAGAAGCCGCGGTTGCCCATCGCGGCTGCGAAGCCAGCGCCAGCACCGACCAGGGCGCCAACCATCAGCATCGTTTCCGGGCCGAATGGGCTCACGTCGACTGACTCGGTGCCGTTGGCGTCGGTCTTCGTGTAGCTCACCGAGGCGAACAGGTGACGCGTCAGGGTTTCCGAATCGGGGAGCAGCGACATGTCGATCGGGACGTCTTCGGGCATCGGCACGAAGGCGAGCACGCCGGTGGCGAGCTGATACATGCTTTCGAAGTCAGCCTTCCAGTCGGTGAACTTGAGGCTCGTGACGCCTTGTGGGATCGAGTCCGCAACGGCCATGAACTCCTTGTTGCTGCGAATGTCGCCCTTCGGGTTGTCTTCGCGATCCATGCGCTTGAAGACGCGCTTGACGTCGCTGGCCGAGAAGCCGAGCACCATGTAGCCATCCTTGAACGCGAACGTCGGCTGGAACATGTCGAAGACGTTGAAGCCCATGCCTTCGCTCGGGTCCCAGTTGACTTGGACGGCGTACGACTTCACGCCACGCTTGGTGCCTTCTTCGATTTCCACCATGCCTTGCGTCAGCGCGGCGAGGTTCTTCATGGCGCCAACGAGCTTCTCTTCGTTGTTGACCTTCATCAGGAAGGCAACTTCGGGAGCCGAGGAGATCGTGCCCATCGGCATCGACCAGCTGATGTAGTGATCACCGAACGAGCCGAACAGGTCGCCGCGAATCGTGAAGCCGAGTTGGCCTTCGACTTGTGCGAGTTGGCTGAGCGCCTGCTTGGCGAGCTCGGGGTCGTAGGCGGTCAGGCCCTTGAGCAGCATGTCGTAGACTTGGCCGACGTTCACCGCACCGGCGCTGAACGCAACGGCGTCCTTCGGGACCCACTTCAGGAACTTGGTGTCAACGGTCGTGGTTGCGGCGGTGCCGTTACCGGGCGTTGCGTGGTAGCCCTTGGTGACGCTCTTGCCGTTCAAGTAGCTGGTCGACGCAGCCATCGTGCCAATGTTGCGCAGGCCCATTGCTTGCACCGCGCGCTCGACACCGTCCATGTCGACCATCGCGAGGTCGCTCTCTTCTTCGACGGCGACGCGCAGCGCGGTCATCGCGAAGTCGATCATCGGGTCCGGAGCCATGAACATCTGCATTTCGGCGCCGGTCGTATCGAGACTCTTCGTCGCGACAGCAAAGCCCGGGGCGGTCGACAGCGCCGGGGTCTTGTTGACCATGTTGTTGACGATGCTCTTGACGTCGTTCGTCAACGTGCCGATGAGGACGCCGTTCGGCACCATGGCGATGTTGAGGCTCATCTCGATGCCGGCTTCTTCCGGCGGCGAGAGCGTGATCATCTGGATGTCACCGATCTTCGACTCGGTGCGCACCATGTCATCGCCAGCTTGTTGGCCGAGGATGCCAAGGCCCATCTGGATCAGCATGTTCCACGTCGGGGCGGACTGGCCAAAGTCGATGTGGACCACGATGCCCATCTTCGGACGCGGGCCGAAATCGGACTCCGTCAAGCCCATTTCCGTGAGAGCGAAGGTGCCGCCATTGATGCGCAGCTTCATCAGCTCATCGGGATCGATCGGCAGTTGGCCATCCTTGTGCATCTGGCGAGCTTGCTCGAGCTGCATGTCCATTTGCTCTTGCGCCATCTCGAGGACGTCGGCGAAGAAGGTCTGAACCTCATCTTCCGCCCACATTTTGGCGAGCGGCATCTGCTTGAACTCGGCGAGGGACATCGAGATGTCCGGGGCCGAGACTGCCATGATCGTCTTCTTGGGCAGGTAGGGGAGCACGCCCTGGGCGGCGATCGGAGCTGCCATCAACGCGATGGCGGTCAGAGAACAGGTGGAGATCAGTTTCATGGCAGTGGCTTATGGTCAGTACAAGTCCGCGGCGGCCGAGGCCGCCGTGGCTGAGCGGGATAGTGGACGCAACGTGTCCGAATCCTGTCGCGGGGAGTGTCGCGCTCCCGATTGGTGAGGCAAGCCTCCCTATGGAGCTTTGGCGATCAGTTTCTTCAGGTGCGCCACAATCCCATCCTGATTGTCAGCCAGCAGCTTCTCGAGCTTGCTGAGGCATTTGCCGACACTCGCCTTGCCTTTGCCGGACAAAGCATCGGTGACCGCGACCATTGCGTCGGTGACCTCTCGGTTGCCGCCCTGGGTCGCGTAGGAGAGCAGCAGTCCGGACTGGAACAAGTTGAAGGCGATGTCCGCCGATTGCATGTCGCCGTTGAGCGTGAAGCCGCTGAGGAACGACTTGATGTTGCTGACGCCGCCCTTGGCGACGTGTTGTTTGCCGAACCAGCCGGCGTCGGAGTCGTTTTCGAAGCGTGACGTGAAGCTACCGGTGCCGTGAATGAACCACAGCGGCAGGTCGGCGCCGCCTTCTTCGGCGATGGCGTTCACGTAGGCGATCGCGGCTGCGTGACGAATGTAGCGCTGGCCCCAATCCTTGTGGTTCTCGCAGATCGCTGGCCGGACCGTGCCCTGACCACCGATCGAGAACTGGGCGTCGTCCCTGATCAGGAAGGCGCCGGCGACGTCGGTGCCATCGCCTAGCTGCGTGGCATAGTCGCGGAACTCGGACTGCGTCTTCGAGATGATGATCAGCGGCCGCTTCGCCGGCGTCACTTCACGGCCACCGAACAGTGGTGACACCTTCTCGATGCCCTGCTCAACGTGCCTCTTGAGCTCGTCGATCTTTTCGATCGGCAACGTGCTCAGGATCTGCGCGTGGTCCGTGCGAATGATCCACGGCCGACCGAGTTCGCTGTGGAACTTGTTGGCTTCCTTTTGATCGCCCCATTTGCCGTCGCGCAGTGGGAAGTAGCCCGTCTTGGCCTTTTCCAGGTTGCTCTTGTCGATCAGTTGCCCGGTCATTGGGTGGCGAACTTTGCCGGCTTGCAGTAGTTCCTTTTCGTCACGGGTCACCTTCTCACCTTCGTGCAAGAAGATGCCCTTGCGCGCGTCGTCGACTTCCTCCGGCGGAACCCAGATCTCATCGATCTTCTTGTAGCCTTTGGCCTCGTATTCGGCTTTTAGCGCCGCTGCGCGCATCTTCTTGGCGACCTTCTCGGGCCACCATTTGCCATCTACGAGTTGGTTGCCGAGCTCAGAATTGGCGCCAGCGTGATCCTTCGCCAGCTTCAGGACCTTCTGGAAGATGCGCTTGGAGTCCTTCTCAAGGTTGGCCTCCTTGGCCCACTTGCCTGCTTCAAACAGAGCATCGGGGTCCTTCTTTGCAGCGGACTCCATCTTCTTCAGCTGCTTCTTCAGGACCGCCGCACTTTGCGCGGCGATGGGTGTGGCGAGAAGGGCGAGAACGAACGGGATTCGGGTCGACAGTTTCATAGTGGTGTTTCTCTCGTCGCGAGCTTGCGGTCAAAATGACGCGGCTCAGTTGTTTTGGGTGCGCCGTTTTGACCGCGGCGTGAAGCGATCCCAGGAATCCATGCGTTGGCTTGGGCGCAAACTGAGGTATGGAGTCCAGCGCGGTCGCAATGGTTGGCGAAGAAGTTTGAGGCCAGCTTCTTTAGGAGTGTGGTTGGCCTTGCGTGCATTGCAGCGCACACAAGCTAGGACGCAGTTGTCCCAGGAGGTGGAACCGCCACGCGAGCGCGGTTGCACGTGGTCGACGCTGAGCCGGTCGGACGGTCCGCGCTTGCCGCAATATTGGCAGGTGTAGTCGTCGCGCAGAAACAGATTGCGCCGCGTGAACGGAGCTTCGTGGCACGGCACTCGATTGTAGCGGGTCAGCAGGATGATTTCTGGCGCCGGGATGTGCAGCCGAGGCGAGCGAATCGCGTGCTCCAGGTTGGTCACCGGGACCTCGACCCAGCCGTCGAAGTCGTGCGTCGTTAGCGATTCGGGGCAGACAATCCGGGCCGCATCGCGGAACACCATGCACAGGGCCCGGCGCACGGTGGTCACGTGCACGGGCCGCCACGAGCGATTCAACACCAGGGTTGCTCGCTGCAGCAGATCGGTTCGCCGAGCTGTTTCCGAGGCACGCATGGGGATTTCCGGCCGCAAAACGAACTGCATGGCCGGGGTTGCGGAGTGTATGTCGAGTTGCCGGGTCGTGAAACCCTCGCCAACAGGGGTATCGTGCCGACTTCGCCGATTCCCCACGAGCCAGGGGTTTGTCGGCGTTGCCTGCCTCGGCGGGCCTCGATACACTGTTCGGCCCTCCAAACGACGACAACTACCAACACGCCTTGAAAACCGTGACCCTGCAACCAACGACGTTGCGGCGTTGCGTTCGCGTGTAGCCCACCTCGAGAGGGGATCCCAATGACAACGAAGACGATCCTGACTGCGTTCTTGCTGACGTTCTGCTTGGTGCCGAGTGCATGCCAAATGGGCGCAATCGGCCCTTCAGCGGTGGATTCGCACCAATTCCAGGATGTCGTTGTGCCGTCTGGATTCCGTCTGCGAGATCGCGCCCACCAGAGTTTCTCGCGTGAAGAGGCGACCTGGCGACACGGTCGCTTTGTCTACTCTGGCAGCGAATACGTTGCCGAAGCGTCCGCCTACGTGAAGCAACAGATGCCACGTCACAACTGGCAAATGGTCGGCAGCGAAGCCGTTGCCGATGACGGTGTGCGACTTAGTTTCGAGCGGGGCATCTACTCCGCCGACTACTTGATCCGCAGGCTGGATGGCACGACCCACATGGTCGTCGACTACACCACACACTATTCCCGTCGCTGATTTTCATCTGGCGCCGATAGAGCGACCCTTAGAACTGAGCCTTAGAACTGACTATGTCCGCCACACCTCCTGCTGCCCTCGAAGGGACCGAAACCCCGAACCCGTTCGAGGTTCTCTGGGATCGCTACAAGTCCCTCATCATCACGGTTGTCACTGCCGTGCTCCTCGCTCTGATCGGAAATACGGTCTGGACATACATGGAGCAGGATGCGGTCAGCGAAGAGTGGTCTGAATTCGCCACAAGTATTGGTCTAGACGATAGTTACACAGATGTAGCCAATGCCGGCAAGGGCCTGACCGAAGCTCTCAAAGACGTCGAACTCGCCGATCTTGAGTCGACCCTGGCAAGTGCTACCGATGCCCAGAAGCCATACGTGCTGCTCGCCATCGCCCGCAAGGCGATGATGGAAAGCAATTGGGACCGCGCGGAATCCGCACTGGCCGCAATTGAGTCTGGCTACCCGAAGCATGATTTGGTCAGCGTGACCACTCATGCAGTTCAGTCGCGCGATCAGCAGAAGCCTGAGAAGGATGCGCCGCCAGCGACTGAGTTCGAGTGGGAAGAGACTGCTGAGGGCAGCGTGGTCGCCCTGATGCGCAAGCAGATGGCGGCGGCAAAGGAGTTCACGCTTCCAGCGGCCTACGCCAAGCCGGAGATCCCCGCCGATGCCAAGAAGGTCAAGTTCACCCTCGGTGACTACGGCAGCTTCACCATCGCCTTGATGCCGAACGCTCCCAAGCACACAGACAAGCTGATCGAGTTGGTCACCAAGGACGATGGCGCTTGGTTCAAGGGTGTCGCGGTCGATGAGATCCGTCGCTCGACCAAGACCCGCCAGGCACCGTATAGCCTCCACTTTGGCTTCCAGTCGACCAAGGACGAAACGCGCTCGAAGTGGACAACCACGGAGCCCAGCGAGCATATCGTTCCGTTCGAGAAGACGGGCCTGAGCCACTTCCCGGGCGCGGTCGCTGCTCGCCCCGAGGCAGATGGTGAGTCTTGCGCCGATCGCCTGTGGATCTCGGTGGACGACGAAGCCAACCTCGATGGTTCACGGGTTGTGTTCGGCTATGTGGTCGAAGGCCTGGATGTGCTTCGCACGGTTTGCGAAGCAGGCATGGATGCCCAGTCCGAAGATGCTGGTCGCGGTCAACCGACCGAGAACATCCGCATCACTGCAGTCGAGCTCCTTTAGGAGCTCCTGCTAGCCAAGCCCGCCAGGCCGCGGGTAGGCGGCGCTGGTCCATGGCCCTCCGCGGGATCACCCGCGTCGAATCGTGCCTCGAGGCGCCCAACTGGACACTTCGGGGCGGCTGGCGTCGCCGTTGGCGCTCCGCCGAGGCTACCAACAACCAAGTGTCCAGGTGGTCGCAGCAGGTGCTTCGCCCAAGGAGGGCGTGCAGCGGTCTACGCGTTCTTCAGGCGAGTGAAGATGCGGTCCAGCTCTTCTTGGCTGCCACAGTCGATCACAATCTGACTGCGCTTCCGGCCATACTTGATCGCAACTGGGGTGCTCAGTGCTTCGACCAGGCTTTCCTCGAGCTCGTTGAGCCACACTGGTCGAGCCTTTTTGGCCTTGGTAGCCGGGGGAGCTTCTCCCTTGGCTCCTGCAGCGATGACCCCAAGGAGCTCCTTGACCTTCGCTTCGAGGGCTCGCACGGACAGACTTTGCTTGATGGCGAAGTCGGCTGTCTGGTTCATGACCTCGTGATCGGGCAATGCCAGCAGTGCCCGAGCGTGGCCCATGCTCAATGTTCCACGTGAAACATGCTGCTGAATCGACTCTGGGAGGTCCAGCAAGCGTAGGAAGTTGGCCACGGTCGAGCGTTCAAAGCCCACCTGTTTCGCAACTTGCTCCTGGGTGGCCTTCATCTGGTCCATGAGAAGCTTGATGCCTTGGGCCTTCTCGATGGCGTTGAGATCCTCGCGTTGCAGGTTCTCAACCAGGGCAAAGACCGCCGAGTCGCTATCTGACATCGTCCGGCAGAGAACCGGCACCTCGGTAAGCTCTGCCAGCTGAGCCGCCCGCCAGCGACGTTCGCCAGCCACGATTTGCAGTTGATCCCCCACCTGGCGGGCCAAGATCGGCTGCAGGATGCCACTCTCACGGATGGACTGGGACAAGGTCTCCAGCTCCGCTTCGTGCATGTCCTTGCGGGGTTGGTATGGATTCGGGTGCAGGTCTGCGACCGGAATCATGCGGACCAGCTCGCCCTCCGACTCGGCCTTGGCTCCCGCTCCAGCGTCAGGTGCGATCTTGTCGCGCAGAGGAGTGGTAGCGGGGGAGTCGGCCGGCTTACGCCCACCGGACAAGAAGAAGTCGAGACCTCTACCAAGACGACGATCAACCATCGATGATTTCCTGCACGAGCTCTGTGTAGCAGAGAGCCCCCTTGGACCAGGGGCTGTGGACGAAAACGGACTGTCCGTGACTCGCTGCCTCAACCAGGCTCGAGTCGCGGAAGATGACAGAGTTGAGGAGTAGGCCCTTAAGGTTGCGGCTCAGGTCCTCGAGGATCTCAGTGGCGATCGCCTCATTGGCGTCAACCATCGTTGGCAGCACACCGCGCAGCTTGCCCTTGCCTGGGTAGCGCTTTGCTGCTTCTTCCAGTGAGCTCATCATCTGCGAGAGCCCATGCATCGAGAAGAACTCGGCCTGTACCGGCACGATGACCTCATCGCAGAGCTGCACTCCGGCCCAGCCCCACTCGTCCATCCGTGGCGGGCAATCGACGATTAGAACGTCAATCTCCCCCTCTAGCCCCTCGACGACCGCCTTGAGGCGCTCGGTGTCGATGGTGGCCTCGCCGGATTGCACGGCCTCGCCGCCAGCAGATGGCAGCAACCAAAGCCGCTCTGCGACTGGCACCATCCACTCATGTGGACCTGGGGGGGCATCTTCTCGAAGCATGCCTTGCACGGCAACCGTGGCATTGCCCTGAGGATCGAGATCCATCAAGAGCACACGCCGGCCAGCCAAGGCGAAGCCATGAGCCAGGTGAATCGCGGTCGTCGTTTTACCAACGCCGCCCTTTTGGTTTGCCAAGACGATCGAGCGCACAGGTTCCCTAACCTACGCCGCGAAGCCTATCCTTCGCTGCCCAAGGATTGTGCTGCCTCTGCGGTCGCGAATCCAGGGTTGTCCTTTTCGTTCGAACGGAGGATAACCAGATAGTCTCCTTTGCGACCTCCCATGATTGATGCCTGAGTTCCTCCGCCTGATTCGCTTGGTGGCCTTGACCAGACTGCGTTCAGCCGGCTGGCCCCCATGGCTATTGGTCGCTGGATGGCTCGTGATTGCCGCGTTCCAAGAGCCGCTGATGTTCCGTCAGTACGGCATCCACCTTGTAGATGACGCTGCTTGGACTGGAGGGCTCCTCGTGCTGTTGGTGCTGCTGCTTGCCGAGCGCCGCTTGCCCCGCAGGTTCGCCCATCTTGCGAGCTTGAGCCTGTTGGCTGCCGTGGCGATAGCCCAGGCCATTGGCGCCTTCCTCGTGGACCAGAGCATGGCGACAACCGGATTCACCGCGCGGGCAATTGGAGCGGGCTTCTTCTTCCTTGCGTGGTGCCCTTTAGCAATTACGGTATCACGTAACAATAGAGGCGTCATCGCATCCGGCATGCTTCACATGATGGTCGTGCTCGCTGCGGGTTTGATGGGTAGCATGCTGGCTGTCGCTTTGCGCACGTCACCGGATATGTTGGTACTCGCGGCCTGTGCATTGGCGATTGCGGGCGCAGTATGTTGGGCGTCTGGACGCCATATTTCCACATAAGTCCTTCCCAACAATGAAGATAGGAATTCTCGGGGACATCCACGCCAATTTGCCAGCGCTGACGGCAGTCGTCGAAGCGCTCAAGCGTGAGAGCGTCGATGTATGGGTGCAGGTCGGCGACATCGTTGGCTATGGACCAGAACCGTCGGCATGCATTGATATCGTGCGCGATCTCGGCTGCATCACCTGCCTGGGCAATCACGACGCCGCGGTGCTTGGTCGTCTCGACACTTCGTACTTCAACAACTTCGCGCGGTCGGCGATCCACTGGACTGCGCCGCAACTGACACCGAGCGACTACGAGTTCCTCAACGCGTTGGAGTTGGTCGTCAAGCAACCGGAGTTCACCGTCGTGCATGGCACGCTGCACATGCCCGAACAGTTCGGCTACGTGATCAGTGTCGTCGAAGCGTTGGAGTCGCTCGAACACCAAGAGACGCGGCTTTGCTTCGTTGGTCACTCCCACGTGCCAGCCATCTACCTGCGCCGCGATGAGAACCCACGCGACATTCATGTCGTGCCGCATTCCGAGGCAGAGGTCTCCTATCGCGGCTTTGAGCGAGTCTTGATGAACGTTGGCAGCGTTGGTCAGCCGCGTGACGAAGACCCCCGCGCTGCCTACGGCCTCGTCGATACCAAGCTCGAGATCGCCAGCATTCGCCGCGTGCAATACGACATCGCGTCGGTGCAAGCGAAGATCCGCGAGGCGGGCTTGCCAGAAGTCTTGGCCAATCGTTTGTCTCTGGGAGTGTGATCCCAACCAGTCATGCGCTGCCTTGCCGCGTTGCTTTGCCTTGCATCCGTTGCCACGGCGCAGCGATGGCATGACACCTGTGGCAGGACGCCGGCCGGCATCCTGACCGTTCGCCAGGCGACGCGCGATTGCGCGGCCGACTCGTTGGTGTTGTTGGTCGCCTCGCATCCCGACGACCGCTACCTATTGCCGACCGTCTGGCTGCGGCTCGCCGCGGGCTACCGCGTAGCCGTCTTGTTGGCGACGCGTGGTGGTGGCGGCCAAAACAGCCTTGGCCCCGAAACTGGCGACGCACTCGAACGCATTCGAACTCTTGAGACCGAAGCTGGCTGCGCGCTGGCCGGAGCGTCCGTCTGGTATCTCAACCGTGAGGACGCTGGCTACTGTCGTTCGGCCGCCGAGACCTATGCGGATTGGGGACGCGAGGGCAGCCTGCGCGACATGGTTCGGCTGCTGCGCAGCATTCGTCCCGACGCCGTACTGACAACCCATCACGCCGAAGAAGGTCATGGTCACGACCTGGCCATCGTCGACTTGCTACCGGAGGCAGTCGAACTTGCCGCCGATCCGAGCTTCGAAGTGTCAGGTGCACCGCATGAGATCCCCGTGTTTCTGCTGGGCGGTGGCAGCACGGTCTCGGCCGATGCCGTGATGGTCGACGCCGATCGGCTCGATCCGGATCGCGGCGCCGCGCTGCGCCGCACGGCCTATGACATCTTGCGCGGCACCCATGTCAGTCCGGGGCTACCGGCGCAAATCGATGCGGTGTTCGCTCCAGTGCTCGTGTTTGAGCCGCAGAAGCCAGCCACGGTCGATGCGACTGGGCCGCGACCGTTTGCTTTGCCATCGGTTCTCGACCCAGATCTTTGGCCCGGTGCGCCCGCGCGTGCTGCCAGTTTGGATACGTTCTTCCGTACGGACCTGCCGCGCCTGTTGCACGCGCCCGAGCCGCCCATTGCCCAGGTCCTGGAAGTGCTCGTCGAGCTGCGCGAGCTGCGCGCGAGGACCGCGAAAGCCACCCAGCCCAACCAGGACGTGTTGGTCCGCCTCGACCGGCGCATCGAAGCGCTCGAACAATTGACGTTGGCGCTCGCCCTCGTGCAGATTGAGGTCACGGTGCCGCCGGGTGCGGTGGCAATCGAGGGCGAGGACTTCTCGTGCGCGGTGCGTCTGCTGACTGGTCGTGACGAGCTGCCACCGCTGCGGGCAGAAGGCCTCCACGGCGCGGCCGTCAAGCTGACCGATCTCGGCAAGTCCTCAGCTCCCGCGAGCAGCTCCCTGGCCGAAGCAACGATTCGCGTCGCCAAGAGCAAGAAGCGTCACCGCGATCCAATGGCGCACCGCTTCAAGGCGGATCGGTTCGTGCCGCCAGTGAGCATCCGGTTCTGGGTGACGTTGGCAGGGGTCGACATACCCGTCAACGTGACCGTTCCTGTGGAGCAGCGGCCGCCAGTCGAGTTGACCGTGGTGCCGCGCATGCTGTTGCTGCCGCATGCGCGCAAGAGTGTGCAGTTTAGTGTTGGCGTGAAGCGCAACTCGCCATTTCTGATCGAAGGTGACTTGGAGGTGCGCGGCACAGCCAACTACGCCATTGCCAAGGACCGCCACAAGGTTTCGTTGCGCGATCAGCGCACCGACTCGGTCAGCTTTGAAGTGGGCGCGCCCTTGGATCGCAGCACCGGTGTCGATGTCTTGCGGATCCGTCTTGGCGGCACGACGGTCGCCCTTCCGGTCCACAACATCGATGTCAAGGTGCCATCGCAGCTACGCGTTGGCGTGTTGCGCAGTCGCGACGACACACTGGCCATTCTACTTGGTGTCGGTGGCCTCGGATTGTCCTGGTCGGAACTGACAGATGCCGACATTGCCGCGGCCGACCTCAGTGTCTTCGACACGATCGTCGTCGACATCCGCGCGTTGCGTGATCGGGCGGCGGCGCGCAACGCGTTCAGCCGCCTGCTTGCCTTTGCCAAGGGTAAGGGTCGTCGTCTAGTGATCTTCTATCAGAAGGACGTCGAGTTTCACCCCGAGGGCGAGGCGTTCCGCGGGGCGCCGTTTGAACCGTTCCATGTCAGCAAGAACCGCGTGACGCGTGAAGATGCGCCGGTCAAGGTGTTGCTGCCAGACCACGTTTTGATGACGCAACCCAACGTCATTCGTCCGAGTGACTGGGATGGCTGGGTGCAAGAGCGCGCGCTCTACTTGCCGGCGGTCTATTCCGATGAGTACGACCAGATCCTTGAGTTTGGAGATCCGGGCCAAGAACGCGAACGAGGTTCGCTGTTGTATGCGCGCACCGGCGATGGCGAATACGTCTATTGTTCGCTGGCACTATGGCGCCAGCTCAAGACCCTGCATGCGGGTTCGGTGCGCATCCTCGTCAACTTGTTGACCCCCTCCAGCAAGTAGGGCGTCCAGCAAGTGGGGGGTCGGGCAAGTAGCAGCCGCCTGGCTGTTCGAGCATGTCGGGAGTATCTGGCTCAGCTGCGATCTCGGCGCGATAGCAGCAGGCAGCAGGCGATGGCGTTTGCGCCGATCAACGTGCCTAGAGCGAGTCGGGGCGAACCTGTCTTGATCCAAAACAGGACCGACCAGCCGAGCACCATGAGAGAGATGGCTCCGAGCACGACTGCTTGGTTTGTCGATCGCGCGCCGACAAAGTTCGGTTCGCACGCCTTGCTAGTTGCCGGCCCGCTTGCCTGACTGCGTTGGATCGTGTCGATCGATTTGGCGACCCCGCCTTCGATGTTGCGGCCAAACTGCGTCATGTGCTCGCTCAGCGATGCGACCGCCGTGCTGGTCTGCGCAGCTTGTTCCGCGGAACGGTCGAACCCGGTCTGCAGGGCGTCTACCAAGGGCTCTACGTCGACTGTTTGCTGCGGTCGATTGGCCATCTCAATCAGCGCGTTCTTCAAGTCACCGAGAAAGTCTTGAACGCGATCTACCGAACTATTGGTCAGCGCGAACTCCTCGTCCCGGTCCGAACTCTGTGCCGCCGGTGTATTCGCAGGCGGAATCTCCGCAGTGGGCTCTGCGGGTGGGGTGGCCGCAGGTGATTGTTCGCTAGCGACCGGGCTCTCGGCCGGTTCGTCGGCGAGCGGCTCTGCGTTGTCGGTTGCGTCCAAGCTATCGTCCATCGCTGGCGTTGCTTCGACCGGTGCCTCGGCGGCCGGCGCACCGTCGCCGTACGTCGGTGCTTCTTGGTTAGCCTCCGGCGCAGCCTGAACCGGTTCGTCGGCTTGCGGTTGTGCACTGTCGTTTGCGGCTGCGTTCTCGTCGCTCGCGGGCGCTGCGTCGGTGGCTGCGTCGGCGGTGGGCGTGGCGGATTGGCTCGCGAGTAGTTCTTCGTTCGCCGTGGAATCAGCCGAGGTTGGTTGTTCGGCCGGTTGTTGTGGCCTGTCGCTTGCGACTGGGCTCCCGTCGATAGCGGGCGTCGCTTCAATTGGTGCGGCGGATTGGCTTGCGAGCGCCTCTTCGTTCGCTGTGACTGCAACCGGGGTTGGTTGTTCGATC
>TARA_R110002072_G_scaffold278758_1_pt1 | contig 49307 bp, 51 predicted proteins | sample TARA_R110002072 | Tara Oceans TARA_R110002072 (sample SAMEA4397118) | marine metagenome | biome: Polar Biome; feature: [SRF] surface water layer (ENVO:00010504); material: water (ENVO:00002006), including particulate matter (ENVO:01000060) such as... | depth 5 m | reverse complement strand
GGATTCGAACCATCGACCAATTGGTTAAAAGCCAACTGCTCTACCGCTGAGCTAACGCCCCCAAAGAAGAGTGCGCATCATACTACCTGAGAGAAAAAACTCAAGTATTTTTGCAAAAAAGTGGCAATATTCAGGGCTTAGCAGTAACTCACTGCTATCCGGGGCAGGCACAGTCAATTTACGAAATAACGTGTCGGATCATCTATGCCGGCTTCCTCAAAGCCCTTGCGGCGTAGCCTGCAACTGTCGCACCTGCCACAGGCACGACCCTCTGAATCCGCCTGATAACATGAAACGGTGGCGGCGTAATCAACACCCAGCTTGTGACCAAGCCGGATAATTTCTGATTTGCCAAGATGCATCAATGGCGTATGAATACGGATTCGTCGCCCTTCCACACCAGCGCGGGTAGCCAGGTTGGCCATGGTCTCAAATGCTGCTATAAACTCAGGCCTGCAGTCAGGATATCCGGAATAATCCAGCGCGTTGACGCCGATAAATATGGCATCAGCATCCAGCACCTCAGCCCACCCCAGAGCATATGACAGAAACACTGTATTGCGTGCCGGCACATAGGTAATTGGTATCAGGTTCTCCTGTACACCTTCCTCCGGCATCGTCATGGAAGCATCAGTCAACGCGGAACCACCCATCTGTCCCATACCCACCGGTATCACCAGATGTGTCTCCACAGCCGACATCTCTGCCAGGCGGCGGGCCGCATCCAGCTCACTTCTGGCGCGCTGGCCGTAGTCAAAGCTCAATGCATAGCACTGATATCCTTCTGTGCGCGCTATCGCCAGACAGGTGACGGAGTCCAGGCCTCCCGATACCAGTATGACTGCTTTTTTCATGTCTTGATCCAGTTACTTTGAGTTGTAGGTAAGGTAACTTGTCAGTGCCCCGGGGCATCGCCCCAGATAATCTTGTGCAGCTGTACCTGCATGCGTACAGACAGATGATCCTGCAACACCCAGGCAGCCAGATCCGCATAATCCACTTGTCCAAACGAGGGCGACAACAAAATTTCGCCTACCCTGTCACGCAGGTCGTATTGATCAATTTTTGCTTTGGCCCAGTCGTAGTCGCGGCGATCACAGATCACAAATTTTATCTCATCGGCCCGTTTCAGATGCCCGATATTGCTCTCAAGGTTTCGATCACACTCGCCGGATCCAGGCGTTTTTAAATCCATGATGACAGCAACGCGTGCATCAACTGCAGCAATGTCCATCGCACCACTGGTTTCCAGCGATACCTGCAAGCCTTTGTCACACAATGCTTTCAGCAAAACGAGGCAATTCGGTTGCGCCAGTGGCTCACCACCGGTCACACAGACATGACGTGCGCGAAAACTTTCTACTTTGGTGAGAATTTCGTCAAGGCTGATCTGTGTACCGTCGTGAAACGCATACTCCGTGTCGCAATAACCACACCGCAGCGGGCAGCCGGTCAGGCGAACAAACACTGTTGGCAGACCAACAGTTGAACTCTCACCCTGCAGCGAGTAAAAAATCTCGTTGATGCGAAGATTCACGGAAGTCAGTTCAGTGTGCGTAAATAGATATCAGCCAGGTTGGCTGCTGAGGTATTTGGGAAGCGGGAGCGGACATCCTGCAACATCTGCCGCGCGCGGGTATTGTCTCCCAACTGGTGATATACAGTACCCAGAGAATACATGGCATCTTCAATCTTGCGGCCATCAGGATAGTCGTTGATGATGGTTTCGAACGCGGTACGCGCCTCATTGAACATCGACAGATTTACATAGGCCTGACCCTGCCAGTAATAGGCATTGGTTACAAAGCGACCATCCGGGTATTGCGCCAGATACTGATTAAATTGACTGATCGATTGCTGATAAGCACTTTGTTGCAATAGCGAATCCAGTGCCAGCTCGTAAAGCTGCTGCTCGGTGAGCAGGCCCGTTTGCACAGATGCACTCCCGAGGCTTTGCGGGACAACAAGGTCCACCGGTGCCTGACTGGTCGCCGATGGGATTGTTGATATTGATCCGGTTGTTGAAGTTGAACTGGTTGATGGTGCCGTCACGGGTGGCGCTGTGACCACCGGCGCAGCAGCGCCCGCCTCCAGTTCCTGGTACAGCGCACTGATGCGGCTGTCCAGATCGGTGTAACGGTCCAGCGAATCCTGCTGTAACTGCCGGATATCATAACCGTGCTCTTCAACCATGCCCCGCAGAGTTTCCATCTCCCCACGCAAGGCGCGGAACTGATCCAGCAGCAGGTTCAGGGCATCGTTGTTTTGCTGCGCCACAGCTGCCGTGTTAAACACGGCAGCCATGACCACACCAGAAAGCACAATCAGGGTACGTTTCATCAGTTATTAACCGGCTGGCTTGATTTCTACGCGACGGTTCTGACGGTAGGCACTTTCAGTCTGGCCACGTACCGCCGGGCTCTCTTCGCCATAGCTGACAGTTTCCAGCTGATTGCGTGAAGCGCCATTTACAATCATGAAATCACGAATGCTGTTGGCACGACGCTCGCCTAATGCCAGGTTGTATTCGCGTGTTCCACGTTCGTCAGCATGTCCTTCCAGACGGACACGACGGTTGGGGTTGGCAGCCAGGTTACGCGCGTGCACGATCAATGTTTCGCGATCGCTGGGCTGAAACTCGGCAACGTCAAAGTCGAAGTAGAACACGGTAGTGTTCAGGGCAGCCTGATCACGACGCTGTTGCTCCTGACGCTCACGTTCCAGACGCTCCTGCTCCAGACGGGCAGCACGGGCAGCTGCAGATTCTGCAGGTGTTGATGTTTCCTGCGCTACAGGTGTCATTTCTTCTGTATCGCTGGTAGAGCTGCAGGCCGCCAGGCCCAGAATGGTCAAGGCGAGAGCTGTGGTTTTAAATATATTATTCATGTGCATACCCAATGTAGTGTCCTCCGATAGACAAGCTTACAAACTATTTAGTGCAATGTGTTGAGCGGTGTTTTGTTTACTGCTTTTTTTGGTGCCTTTTCAGTGCCTGTTCAATGCCTTTTTTGCGCTAATTCAGGTACGGAGACCACGAAGGCTCCCGTACATCGCCCTGCGAGGATGGTAAACGGAACTTGACTCGGCCGTCAATGGACACTGCGTCAAGGACGCCGCGGCCATTAAAGGTTGTTCCGAACATAATCATGCTTCCGTTTGGAGCCACGCTGGGAGATTCGTCCAGTGCCGTATCCGTCAATGTAATAACCCGTGATGTCTCTACATTCAGGAGGGCAATGCTATAGTTGTTATCCTGACGGGTATTACGACGAACATGAACCAGATTGACCCCATCGGGTAAAAACTGGCCCTTGGCACAATAAAAACAGTCAAACGTCAGTCGTTCGGGGAACCCGCCGCCGCTGACATCTGCTTTGTAGATCTGGGGTTGACCGGTCCGGTCTGACGTAAAGAGCACACTCTGACTGTCCAGCGACCAGGACGGCTCGGTTTCGGCACGCGGATGATCGGTCAGACGGGACAGCTGATCAGTTGCCAGATCCAGCACATAAATATCCGGACTGCCATCCTTGGACAGCACCATCGCCAGTCGCCGGCTGTCGGGTGACCAGACCGGCGAGCTGTTGATGCCTGAGAAATTGGTGACCTGCCGCCGCTGGCCAGTGGCCAGATCCTGAATGTAAATTCGTGGCAGATCAGTTTCAAACGACACATAGGCAATCTGGCTGGCATCCGGCGACCAGGCCGGCGACATGATGGGCTCGCGAGATTCAAGCAGAATCTGAGCACGCCGGCCATCATAGTCAGAGACGTGCAGGCGATAGATCATGTCACCAATCTCGCCTTCGGCAGATACATACATGATCTTGGTGGAAAATGCCCCACGGCTGCCGGTAATTTCCTGATACACCACATCACTTATTTCGTGGGCGATATCGCGCAACTGGGATACAGAACCGGTCAGCACTTCGCCCAGCACTTTCCGTTCACGGTTTATATCAAAAAACTCCCATTGCACCTGCACCATCTGACCACCCGGGACAGCACTCACCTTGCCCACCACCAGATACTGCTGGGCCAGAATTCGCCAGTCACGGTAATACACCTGGCTCTCTTCGGTAGGCATGCTCAGCATGTTGCCACGTGGCAATGCCCTGAACTCACCTACCTGCTCCAGATTACTGGAAATAATGCTGGCGATATCTTCATCGGGCAACCCCACACCATCCCAGGCGAATGGCACAACAGCCACCGGAATAGGGTTATCGACACCACGGGTGATTTCGATGTTCAGCTCAGCCGCTGACACACGCGCCAGAAACACTGTGCCAATCAGCAACACCAGCAAACTGCGTAATTTCAATTTAATAAATCCTCTGGTCTGAATGTTAACAACAGCGAGCGGAAATTCTGCTCGAACATTCGTGGCGGCATGCTGCTCAGTTCCCGAAAGCGCCCGACAGCACGTACTGCATTTTCAGCTGCCCGATCAAATGCTGCGTCGCCGCTGGATCTGACAATTTCCACATCCACCACATCTCCCGTTGGAACCAGTCGGATTCTCAACACGGCCGTCATATTGTTTCTAGCACTCGGCGGGCGTGACCAGTTCAATTGAACCAGATCGTGAATCACTGCCGTGTACGCCATAACCTGTTCTGCTTCTGTCTCTGCCAGTTCCTGGGCTGCAGCAGCCTGCCGGGCCTCTTCCTGCTGGCGGGCCACCTGCTGCTGTCTCAGTGCCTCTTCATTGCGCCGCTGTTCTTCAGCGCGCTCCCGTGCAAGACGTTCCTGGGTTTCCCGATCCTGTCTCTCACGTTCCTGGCGTTCCCGATCCAGCCGCTCCCGCTCCTGTTGCTGGCGTTGCGCAACCTCGCGCTGCTCCTCCTGTCGGCGAGCTTCCTCCTGCCTGGCCTGCTGCTGCCGGGCCTGCTCCTGGCGCGCGGCTTCCTGCCGGGCCTCTTCGCGCCGCTGCTCATCCGCACGCTGTTGTTGAACCTGCTGTTGAACACGTTCGTTACGCGCCTGCGGATTCTCGGCCACCAACAGTGCCTTGACTGCCGGCGGGCGGACCACATTCAGTACTTCAGAGTCTGCACGCTGCATTAAAAACACCGACCCCAGTATCAGGCCATGAATCAACACAGCCAGCAGCACCGAGAATGGATATCCGTTAAATGCCGTCACACCATTATTCCAGCGGTTTTGTCACCAGGTTGGGACTGTCAATTCCCGCACTGCGCAACGCCTCCATCAGACTGATAAAAGGCCCGTAACTGGCCCGTGAATCACCCTCAACAAAAATCTGGATGGACGGATTCACTTCCACAATCCGTGCCACCTGCTCGCCGATTAACGCCAGCTCAACCGGCTCCTGCTCATCCTGGGAAGTAACACCAAGGCTGATAAAAAACTCGTTGTCTGCGGACAGCTCAATCACCAGTGACTCGGCATTTTCATCCAGTTCCAACGGCTCGGATGAAGCCTGCGGCAGATCCACGCGCAGTCCTTGAGTCAACAAGGGTGCCGTCACCATAAACACAATCAGCAGCACCAGCATGACATCAATGTAGGGAACCACATTGATGTCTGACATGGGTTTGCGCTTTTTGCGTACAATTTCCATGAACCGGTCAGCCCCGCTGATTATTTTGCAACGCTGGCAACCTGACGATGCAGGATGCCGGCAAACTCTTCGGTAAAGGTAATATAGTTACCCGCTATCATGTCCACCCGCGAGGAATATCGGTTATAGGCGACCACTGCCGGTATCGCGGCAAACAGACCCATGGCGGTTGCAATCAGCGCCTCGGCGATGCCTGGCGCAACCACCTGTAGTGTTGCCTGACTTTGCTGGGCCAGGCCGATGAATGAGTTCATGATACCGATGACCGTACCAAACAGGCCGATGTAAGGCGTCACTGAACCGACTGTCGCCAGAAATGGCAGGTTTTTTTCGAGTTTCTCTTCTTCTCTGGAGTACGCTACACGCATGGCACGCTGCGCGCCAGCCATGATGGAGTCAGCATTGACACCACCCTGCTGCCGCAAACGCATAAATTCCTTGAAGCCGGCACGAAAAATGTTTTCCATGCCACCAGTCGGTTTATTGTCTTTTTGCTGATTACTGCCATCGCGATACAGCTGACTCAAATCCATGCCGGACCAGAAACGTTTTTCAAAACTCAGCATACCCTGTTCAGCATTGCTCAGCACCAGATAGCGCTGAATAATCATGACCCAGGATATAATGGAAGCGAGTAGCAGAATGAGCATGACCAGTTGCACCGTAATGGTTGCTTCAAGTATCAGACTCCACACATTTAACGAATCTTGCACCAGGCACTCCTCAAGCTGGTTTTACGGCAGTAAAACTTGCGGCATTATAAAGTAAATTAATCACTTATCATACCATCGGCAGTGACATAAGACTGATCAAATATGGCCAAATCATGGCGACCTCAGCTGACGCCGGGCACCGGCAGACCAAATTGCAGATACGCATGCGGCGTCACCATCCGGCCCCTGGCCGTGCGCATCATGTACCCTTGCTGGATGAGGTAGGGCTCAAGTACATCTTCAATTGTGTCGCGCTCCTCACTGATGGCCGCTGCCAGGCTGTCCACCCCGACAGGACCGCCGCCGAACTTCTCGATCATGGTCAGCAGTAAACGTCTGTCCATATGATCAAAACCATTGCTGTCGATACTCAGCATGTCCAGCGCCTGGGAGGCAATGTCGCAGGTAATTTCTCCGGCAAACTTCACATCACTGAAGTCGCGTACGCGGCGCAGCAGCCGATTGGCAATCCGGGGCGTACCTCTGGAGCGCCTGGCGATCTCGAAGGCACCTTCGGTGTCGAGCACACAACCCAGAATGCGTGCCGACCGGCTGACAATCTCGCTAAGCTGTTCATGGGAGTAGAATTCGAGCCGCTGAATGATACCGAAGCGGTCACGCAACGGTGAAGTCAGCAGCCCGGCCCGGGTGGTTGCACCGACCAGGGTAAACGGCGGCAGCTCCAGTTTTATGGAGCGTGCACCGGGACCTTCACCAATCATGATGTCCAGCTGATAGTCTTCCATGGCCGGATACAGAATTTCTTCAATTGCCGGACTCAGGCGGTGTATTTCGTCGATAAACAGCACATCGCCCGCCTCCAGATTAGTCAGCAATGCTGCCAGATCGCCGGCCTTTTCAAGCACCGGACCCGAGGTAGTCTTGATAGCCACATCAAGCTCGTTGGCGATGATATTGGCCAGTGTCGTCTTGCCCAGCCCCGGCGGCCCAAAGATCAGTGTGTGATCCAGTGGTTCGCCACGATTGCGGGCCGCGCTGATGAATATTTCCATCTGCTTTTTGACATCAGTCTGACCGATGTAATCCGTCAATACCAACGGCCGGATGGCGCGATCAACTGACTGCTCCAGCGGCGCCAGTGTCGGCGAAATCAAACGATCCTCATCCGTAATCATGCTCTCACCCGTGGCTGTCATAACATGGCGCGCAGCGCCAGTCTGATTATATCTTCGCTACGTACCGCGTCCGGACTGTCCCGCATCACCCGGACCACCATTCTGGCCGCCTCAGCGGGTTTATATCCCAGCGCAATCAATGCCGTTTCAGCATCCTCGCTTACCTGATGGCCGGCGCCGGCCGAACCAGCGGCAACCGGTGCTGCGCCGCCTTCAACTGTCGGTGTCACTGACCAGGCCTTGAGCCGGTCGCGCATATCCAGCACCAGTCTTTCGGCTGTTTTTTTACCAATCCCCGGAATTCTGGTCAATGCACTGACATCATTATTGTGAATCAGCCGCACAAACTCATCTGCTGGCACACCGGACAGAATTGCCAGCGCCACTTTGGGGCCAATGCCATTGACCTTGATCAGCTCGCGAAACAGCTCCCGCTCCTGCGCATCAAAAAACCCGTACAGCTGATGTGCATCTTCGCGCACCACCAGATGCGTATGCAGCACCACGCCCTGGCCCACCGCAGGCAGCTGATAAAACGTGCTCATGGGCGCCAGTACTTCGTAACCCAGCCCGCCAACGTCGATCAACAGATCCGGGGCTTTTTTCTCCAGCAACTTACCGGTTATTCGTCCTATCACGTATGACTCTCTTATCTATTCCGACACGCAGTTGAATTTTGCCGGCTGCCCGCCTCAGAGCTGAAACCGGCGTCTGCTGAAACCTCTGGCGGCGGCTATTTTAACCATGGCGCTACGGGTATTGGCATGACACACGGCAATTGCCAGTGCGTCGGCGGCGTCGGCCTGCAGTTTACCCCGCAGGCCAAGCAGGACGCGAATCATATGTTGCACCTGTTCTTTATCAGCTGCCCCGGAACCGGTCACAGACTGTTTGACGGTGCGCGCGGTATATTCTGCAACGGGCAGGTCCAGCTGAAGACAGGCAACCATTGCACTACCGCGCGCCTGCCCCAGCTTGAGTGCGGACGACACGCTTTTCCCCAGGAACACCTCTTCTATGGCGCATTCCTGCGGTGAATACTCTTCGATAACAGCACTGATGCCACGGAATATTTCTTTCAGACGTTGCGGATGATCACCCGGCGTGGGACGTATACAGCCGCAGGCGACATACTTCAGGCGATTGCCCACTGACTCAATCAGACCGTAACCGGTCGCTCTTGAGCCAGGGTCAATGCCGAGTATCAATGTCATGTAAGACCTCTGCCACAGCTGCAGCTGCAGCCATGCTTCATTTCATGCAGCCTGCCGGTCACGCATCCGTGCCGCCGTTCGCAGCGGCAGGCTGCTCACGCAGACGGATATTCAGCTCACGCAGCTGTTTGGCCGATACCGGACCCGGCGCGTCTGTCAGCGGGCAGGCAGCAGACTGGGTTTTCGGGAAGGCAATGACTTCACGTATGGAGCTGGCACCGGTCATCAGCATGATCAACCGATCCAGCCCAAACGCCAGACCGCCATGCGGCGGACACCCGGAAGCCAGCGCGTTAAGCAGGAAGCCAAACTTCTCGTCAGCTTCTTCTTCACTGATCCCGAGCAGATCGAATACCGCCTGCTGCATCTGCGGCTGATTGATACGAATGGAACCACCACCCAGCTCGGTCCCGTTCAGCACCATGTCATAGGCGCGCGAGAGAGCCTTGTCCGGGTTATTGCGCAAGTCATCCGGCGAGCAGGACGGCGCAGTGAAGGGGTGATGCAGCGAGTTAAGGTTACCTTCCTTGTCACGCTCGAACATCGGGAAGTCAACCACCCACAACGGTGCCCATCCCTCACAAACCTTGCCCAGATCGGCCGCGACCTTCAGACGCAGGGCGCCAATCGATTCATTGACGATATTTTCCTTGTCAGCACCAAAGAAAATAATATCGCCGGTTTCTGCCTGCAGACGATCCAGCACCTGGGTGACAACCTGTTCCGGCATGAATTTAATAATGGGTGACTGCAGCCCTTCGATACCGGCAGCAATATCGTTGACCTTGATCCACGCCAGACCTTTGGCACCATAAATACCCACAAATCGGGTGTAATCGTCAATTTCCTTGCGGCTCAGTGACGCGCCGCCAGGTACTCGCAGCGCCACTACACGACTGGCAGGATCCTTTGCAGGGCCGGCAAACACCTTGAAATCCACTGCGGCCATCAGATCGGCAATATCGGTGAATTCCAGATCAATCCGCATATCCGGCTTGTCCGAGCCGAACCGGCGCATGGCGTCGGCATAGGTCATGCGTGGAAATTTGCCCAGATCCACATCCAGATGACGCTGAAATATCTGGCGGATCATTTCCTCGGTAATACCCATGATGCTCTCTTCGTCCATAAACGAAGTTTCTATATCAATCTGGGTGAATTCCGGCTGGCGGTCAGCGCGCAGATCCTCATCACGAAAGCACTTGGCAATCTGGTAGTAACGATCCATGCCTGCCACCATCAGTATCTGCTTGAACAGCTGAGGTGACTGCGGCAATGCAAAAAATTCGCCCGGATGCGTCCGGCTGGGAACCAGGTAATCACGTGCCCCTTCCGGCGTCGCTCGCGTCAGGATGGGTGTTTCAATATCCAGAAACCCGTTTTCGTCCAGATAGTTGCGAATGGAGTTACTGACCTTGGAGCGAAACCGCAGTCGGTCAATCATCTCCGGACGACGCAGGTCAATATAGCGATGGCGCAGGCGCACATCTTCGCTGACCGAGGCATGCTCGTCCAACTGAAACGGGGGAGTTCTGGCAGCGCTGAGAATTTCCAGCTCATGACCCAGGACCTCGATGGCACCGCTGGCCAGGTCGGCATTCACGGTTCCTTCCGGTCTTGCTCTTACCAGCCCGGTGACACGCACCACAAACTCATTACGCAGGGTTTCAGCCTGGGCAAAAGTATCAGCACGATCAGGATCAAAAACTACCTGACACAGACCATCACGATCGCGCAAGTCTACAAAGATGACGCCACCATGGTCACGTCGACGATGCACCCAGCCACAAAGACTGACAGTTTCACCGATCCGGGCTTCATTCAATTCTCCGCAATAATGACTGCGCATACGCTATCCTGTTTCCTGTTTCTGCAAATGTCTGTTGAGTTTCGTTTTAGCGCGCCGGCGCGCCTATGCTGCCGGTGTATTTACTGTCCCGCCAGAACCGGTGGCTCCACCGGAACCACCCTTATCTCCGCCACCATCCTGGGTTCCGTGGCGTTTTTTACCGGTCTTGAAATCAGTCTCATACCAGCCGCCGCCTTTCAGACGAAAACTGGGAGCGGACACCTGCTTGCTCAGCGCAGGTTTGTGACATACCGGACATTCTGTCAGGGGAGCATCGCTCATGCGCTGGATTGCCTCCAGCTGGTGTCCACACTCTTTGCATTGATAATCGTAAATTGGCATAAATAAATTGACCTCAGCCTTTGCAAATACTTACCAACAGCAGATCCGCTAAAAAGCCGCCAATTATAACTGCTTTATAAAATTTCATCACCTGAAACACCGTATAATGCCACAATAAAATGATATCCTTCGGACAACAGGATCCGCACGACATCAACACTTGCGGGCAGGCACTCAATCCTTTATAAATAAGTGCCTGAAAGGACATTCACCTTCACTCACACTGACTACACGAGAACCAGAATGGCTGCCACCAAACCAAAAGCAACAACCGCCACCAGACGGGCCCCGACCAGTACAGCTGCCAAAGCACCCGCCAAAGCACCTGCCAAAAAAACAACAGCTATCACTGCCAAATACACTAAAACAGCCATTCTGGCCGAAATTGCACAGAATACCGAGCTGAGCAGAAAACAGGTAGATGCTGTGTTGAGCGAGCTAGGCGACCTGATCGAACGTCATATCAAGAAGCGTGGCGTTGGTGAGTTCACCCTGCCCGGCCTGCTGAAAATCAAGGCCGTGAAAAGACCGGCACAACCCGCCCGCAAAGGTGTGCCAAACCCGTTCAAACCCGGCGAAACCATGGACATACCCAAAAAACCGGCCAGCACACGTGTCAAAGTACTGCCATTGAAAAAGCTCAAAGAGTTTGCTCAATAACAGAGCACCCTTTACCAACTGACCTTCCGATACCCGCGGTCTGTCGCAGATCGCGGGTATTTTGCCATTAGACAACCTGTGGAAACTTCATGCGCACCAGTCAATACCTGATAGCTACCCTGAGAGAAACACCTGCAGATGCTGAAGTCATCAGCCATCAACTTATGTTGCGTGCCGGCATGATCCGCAAACTGGCCAGCGGTATGTATACCTGGCTGCCGGTGGGGCTGCGGGTACTGCAGAAAGTGACACAGATAGTGCGCGAGGAAATGAACAGGTCAGGCGCTATGGAAGTCTCCATGCCCGTGGTGCAGGCTGCCGAGTTGTGGCAGGAATCGGGCCGCTGGGACCAGATGGGGCCGGAATTGCTGCGCTTTGTAGACCGGCACAATCGCGATTTCTGCCTCGGCCCGACACACGAAGAAGTGATTACCGATCTGATTCGCAATGAATTCAACAGCTACAAGCAGTTGCCGGCCAATTTTTATCAGATCCAGATGAAGTTCCGCGACGAACGCCGCCCCCGATTTGGCGTGATGCGGGCGCGCGAGTTTCTGATGAAAGACGCATACTCATTCCACCTGACCGATGAGTCTCTGGAGCAGACCTATCAGTTGATGTATCAGACCTACAGCAATATTTTCAGTCGTCTGGGACTGGACTTCCGTGCAGTACTGGCAGACACCGGCAACATTGGCGGCAGCACTTCGCACGAGTTTCATGTACTGGCCGACTCGGGTGAAGACGACATCGTGTTCAGCTCTGATGGCAGCTACGCAGCCAATATTGAGCTGGCCGACGGACGCATTCCGGATCTGGACTTCTGCGCAGCAGAAGCGCCTGCTGCATGTGCCACCGAAGTCGCGACCGGCGATGCACACACCATTGAGGATGTCGCAACACAGCTGGGCATCGACACGCGCATCCTGGTCAAGACCCTGATAGTCAAGGCGCACGCGGATGACGACAATCCGCATGGTCTGATCGCACTGGTACTGCGTGGTGATCAGGAACTCAATGAAGTAAAGGCGGAAAAACTCACTGGCATCGTCACTCCGCTTACCTTTGCCAGTGACGCAGAAGTTGAAGCTGCTGTTGGGTGCAAACCCGGCTGCCTGGGTCCGCTCAACCTGCCATTCCCGGTTGTTGCGGATCGCAGTGCAGCGGCGTTGTGCAACTTCACCTGCGGCGCCAACAAAGACGGCTATCACCTCAGCCATGCAAACTGGACCGGCAATGGCGGCAACTGTCAATTCAGTTCCGTGGTCGATATTCGCAAGGTGAAAGAAGGTGATATCAGTCCTGATGGCAGTCAGACATTGTCGATCAAACGCGGCATCGAAGTGGGCCATATTTTCCAGCTGGGCACCAAGTACAGCAAGGCAATGAACGCCACCGTACTGGATGAAAACGGCAAATCAGTACTGATGACCATGGGTTGTTACGGCATAGGTGTCAGCAGGATTGTCGCGTCGGCGATTGAGCAGAACCATGATGAAAATGGAATTATCTGGCCAGACGCAATTGCGCCATTCCACATTGCCATTATTCCCCTGAACGCGCATAAGTCAGAAAAAGTGACTCAGGTCAGTGAGCAGCTCATGGCTCAACTGGAAGCGGCAGGCTACGAAGTGCTGCTGGATGACCGCGACAAAAAAACCAGCCCGGGTGTCAAGTTTGCCGATATGGAACTGATGGGCATCCCGCACCGGATAGTGGTATCCGATCGCGGACTGGACAGCGGGCAGCTGGAATACAAGTCGCGCCGTGCCAGCGAACCGGAAATGGTGGCGCAGGATGCCATCCTCGGATTGCTGGCAAACCGGATACAGATCTAGGGAGCATCTTATGCAGGTCAGATCATTACCCGACCTGAAGAAGATCATCGAAGGATTCCTGTGGCACGAGGAGACAGCGGCAACGCCGTGGTGGCATCGCACCGTGATGCGCAGCCTGCGTATCGCGTATGCAATCATCCGTGACATCACAGACGGGCAGCTATCACTGCGCGCAATGAGTCTGGTGTACTACACGGTGATTGCATTTGTCCCACTGCTTGCGCTGACGTTTGCCGTATTAAAGGGGCTGGGCGTGCACAATGCCATGGAACCCATGCTACTGGGCTTGCTGGAACCTTTCATGGGTGAGTACAGCACGCAAATCACTACCAATGTCGTAGGATTTGTCGACAATGTGCGCGTTGATGTCCTCAGTTTCGTCAGCCTCGGGGTGTTGCTGTACACGGTGCTTACCATGATGCAACGTATAGAACTCTCCTTCAATTATATCTGGTCAGTATCCCAGGCACGCAGGCTGGCCAACCGCGTCAGTGAATACCTGTTTGCAGTTATAGTCAGCCCGTTGTTGATTCTGCTTTCTGTGGGAATTGCGTCCTACGTCAATACCACGTTCTTTGTCAGGTATCTGGAAACCGTCAGTATTGGCGTGAGCATCCTGCAGTTTATGGCGTTTGTCATGCCGTCAGTATTCATGTCGCTGGCATTTGCTTTTGCCTTCAGTTTTATTCCCAATACCCGGGTCAATTTCGGCTCAGCTTTTATTGGCGGCGTAGTCACAACCATTGCCTGGAAAACCATGGCCTGGGTGTTCCAGAATTTCATTACTGAATACTCGGCCAATGCCATCATCTATGCAGCATTTTTCGCTGTCATCCTGTTGATGCTGTTCATTTACCTGGGCTGGCTTATGTTGCTTATTGGCTCTTCGGTGGCGTTCTACCACCAGCACCCGACCAAGACCCGCACCGGTCGAAAACCCCTGATACTGAGCCTGTATGCACAGGAAGAGCTGACACTGACCATTGCCTATCTTATCATCAAGCGATTTCAACAGGGCCAGCAGCCCTGGACGCAGGACGAACTGCAGGCATACACCCGATTATCAGCGCTGGTCCTGGAGGCCAGTATACAGACGCTGATTGAAATCGGATTTATCACCTGCACTGAAGACAATCCCCGACGTTTCCTGCCTACCCGAAGCGTTGGCACGACACGGATCTCAGAGTTGCGCCACACGCTGCGTGCCTATTCACCGGACTGGGAACATCGCGGAACGGCGATACCTGAACAGACACAGATTCGCCAGTTTCTGAAATCCGCTGAAACAAACGGCGACGCCGCCTGCGGCGATGTGACGTTTACTGCACTGCTCCAGGAGAGCTCAACTGATGAACACCCCTGACGTAAACTCCGGCAACCCCGTACCCTACGTACTGGTTCTGTATTACAGTCGCTCCGGAGCCACTGCCAAAATGGCGAGCCTTATTGCACATGGCGTTGAACAGGCCGGCAATATTGAGGCCCGGCTGCGCACCGTGCCGACAGTGTCACCCGATCACCAGGCAAGCAGTCCTCCTGTGCCGGAACAGGGTGCAGTATACTGCAGTGAGGAAGATCTGAGACATTGCGCCGGGCTGGCGCTGGGCAGTCCCACCCGGTTTGGCAATATGGCTGCCGCACTCAAGTACTTTCTGGATAACACCGGATCGCTGTGGGCTACCGGGGCCCTCATCAGCAAACCAGCCGCGGTATTTACATCAACATCCAGCCTGCACGGCGGTCAGGAAAGTACCCTGCTGAGCATGACTCTGCCATTACTGCATCACGGCATGCTGATCTGCGGCCTGCCCTACAGTGAACCCGCACTGATGCGAACACGCAGCGGCGGCACTCCCTACGGGGCCAGTCATCTGGCTGGCGTGGACAGCGATCTGCCATTGACAGACGAAGAGTCTGAACTTTGTACGGCACTTGGAAAACGGCTGGGTACTCTGGCATTGCAACTCACCCGCAAGCCCTCGTAACAGGCTCACAAGATCCCTATCGGAATTTTTTATGACAGAAAGCTGGCAACCAATACCACCCGTTGTAAAGCATGCACGCATGGCCGCCATGGTGTCCTATTTCGGTATCATGGGACTGTTTACCGGGGATGCCCTGGTCACATTGTTACGGGGTGCACCACTGGGCGTGGTCATCTTCCTGTGGCTGTTCCGGATATTGCCCCTGCTGATCTTTTTGCCCGGATTACGCAAGGACAGCATGCGCGCTCATGCCTGGTTGTGTTTTGTCATACTGCTGTATTTTTTTCACGCGGTGGTCACAGCGTTTGTGCCAGGTGAATTATTTTATGGCGTGACCTACAGCATACTGTGCACTGCCGTGTTTATATCCTCGGTGATCTACATCCGTGTTGCCCGCAAATATCTGGGACTTGACATGCAGTCGTGACCGGCCGCATCACCCGTGCTACCAGCCCATCAACGATTTGAGCAGAGGCACTGTCACCTTGCGCCCGGTTTCCAGTGAATGACGGTCCAGCTGCTGAAGCACTGCAAAGAGACTGGTCATACTGCGCTCACTGCGTCGCACGAGATATTGCGCCACGTCATCACCCAGCACAAAACCACGCAATTTCGCCCGTAGTTGCAACGCCGCCGCCTTGTGCTGATCATCCAGATTGAGCAGATGAAACACTGCCGCTGATTGCAGCCTTGAATGCAAATCCGGCAGCATAAACTGCTGTTGTTTCGGACTCGAGTGCGCTGCTACCAGCAGTGCACAGCGGGTCTGTGCCAGCCTATTGTAAAGATTAAACAGGGACTGCTCCCAGGCAGCCGCCCCGGCAATATGCCCGACATGATCCAGGCACAACACATCCAGATGTTCAAGCCCCAGCAGAATCTCCGGATCCAGCGCTTCCGGCGCGGCAAGATCCAGATAAAAGACGCTCAGTCCACACGCATCAGCCGCATGGCACACTGCCTGCAATAAATGGGAACATCCGGCACCCCGATTTCCCCACAACCAGGTAAAGTCCTGCACGCTGGTGCCCGCACCCGACACCGGCTGCCGTGCAGCCCAGCCGGACAGCCGGGCGCGCAGATGCGCCAGCACGGCTGCACCAGACGCGCCGTCGGAGGGCACATAAAAGTTGTGGAAGGTCGCCTCATCATCAAGGCTGAGCTTGAGTGACAGTTGTCGTGGCAAAGCCCGGGTCTGGTCTTCAGTCATACACTTAGCGAGTCCAGCGATAGTGCAGCAGTTCTGGCAGCGATTCACCCAGCTGGAAATTCTGCTCCTGCAGATCCCGCTCCAGGCTGATAAACTCAGTCAGCATCTGTCGGGTGCCTGCCAGTTGCACCTGCAGCTCAACGCCGTCCGCCCGCAAGCCGGCAATGCTGACCGCACGCACGACTGACAACGACTCGAGATAGCGCACCAGCCGCAGGTGATTGTCCAGATCCGAAATACCGTCAACACGCAGCGCAACCTGATCACGGCGATCAAGCGTGCTGCGCACAAGGCCAAAATGACTGGCCAGCCGGCTGGTCACATTGTCCAGCGGCAGATCCATATAGGTTTGGGATTCGAACTCAATATGATCAAAAATTTCTTCATTGTCGCGAAACAGAAACTTCCACAGACCCACCAATTGGCCATCCGGTGCTTCCAGTACCCTGGCTGCCAGTACACTGTCCGCGCCATAGCGGTTCGCAGCGCTGCGCAATGCTTCCGAATCCAGCGCCCAGGCTTTATCAGGGGTTACCATTCGCCGATCTGTCAGATCCAGCAGAGGTATCAGGACAGGCACCGCCCGTTCGCTGGCAAACAGACGGGCCTGATCCAGCAGTTCGTGCTCACTGCTGGATCCCAGCATCGTCCGGCGACCATCTGCTGCCTGCACGGTTATCCATAACAATACACTGGCCCGATTATTGTCCCAGACCGGAATATCCTCCCGATTGAGCAGTTCGTCCAGCTGCTCCCGGTCAAATCGCACCTCAATCAGGGCTTCTGTACCCCGGGTACGATAGCTGACCTGGGCAACAAATTCATCTGCATTATTGACGGCAGCGCTGATGCGCGGATGATCAAGCCAGATACGTTCTCCTGTCACCTTGACAATGACCTGCGCCAGCGCCTCGCGATAGGCACGCCGGCGTTCCACCTCGCTCTGGCTGCTGACAGCGACTTCGTGGGAATACAGACCATCGACCGGCAGTGCCCGCGCCGTTCCGGCCAGTGCAAGCAACCACAGTGCGGCGGCGATCCAGCCAAAAATTGCTGTATGGCGGGTCAGAGCTGCCCGCCGGGTTCGGAGAACCGGGTCAGCCCGTCGGGAAAAATACGTTGAAACCGATGCGTTTAACATCGCGTCATCATACCCGATCGCATGATTGTTTTACATAATTGCCTGACGAAGTGTCTGGCAACTGTTAAAATGTCTTACTGCTTTTTCAAGAACTCCTTAAAAGGACACGGCAACTCCGACCATGACTAACAACGACAATCAGTCCAATCCGCAACAAACCGGCCTCAGCTACAAGGATGCTGGCGTCGACATTGATGCCGGCGATGCCCTGGTAGAAAAAATCAAATCGGTGACGCAGTCGACCCGACGCCCCGAAGTGTTGTCCGGCCTGGGCGGGTTTGGTGCATTGTGTGAGTTACCGGCCGGTTACCGCCAGCCGGTGCTGGTATCAGCAACCGACGGTGTGGGCACCAAACTGAAGCTGGCCATCGATATGGGCAAACATGACACCATTGGCATTGACCTGGTTGCGATGTGCGTCAACGACCTGATTGTATGTGGTGCCGAACCGCTGTTTTTTCTGGATTATTACGCCACCGGCGGTCTGAACGTTGACGTTGCAACCGAGGTCGTCACCGGTATTGGCGAAGGTTGCCGCCAGGCCAATTGCTCGCTGATTGGCGGTGAAACGGCTGAAATGCCCGGCATGTATCAAAAGGGCGATTACGATCTGGCCGGTTTTTCCGTCGGCGTGGTGGAGAAGGACCAGATCATCAACAATGATCAGGTCGCGGCTGGTGACTGTCTGATCGGCATTGCGTCGTCCGGACCACACTCCAACGGTTATTCCCTGATCCGCAAGGTACTGGAAATATCCGGTGCTCAACTGGACGACCCGTTTGCCGAAAGCACACTGGGCGAGGTTTTGCTGACGCCCACCGAAATCTACGTCAAGGCCATGCAGACCCTGCGTGCAGCAGTGCCGGTACATGCCATGGCACACATAACAGGTGGCGGCATTCTGGAGAATCTGCCCAGAGTAATGCCCGAGTATACCGAGGCACAGGTTGACACCGACACCTGGCAGCGACCTGCCATATTTGACTGGTTGCAGGACAATGGTCGAATTGAAGCGCGGGAAATGCTGCGCACCTTCAATTGTGGCATTGGCATGATTGTCTGTATCCCCGCTGATCAGGCAGAGAAAGCGCTGTCGGTGCTTGCGCCCATGACACGCGGTGCTGCGGTAATAGGCAGTATTGTCAAAAGTGATGAGCAAAAACCTCGCGTCATCGCGCGGGGCAAGTATGCATGAGATCGCCGCAACACCAGTCTCATCCGGTCTGCCGGGTTGTTGTGCTCATTTCCGGCAATGGCAGCAACCTGCAGGCTCTGATTGATCATCAGACTGAAGGTCGCTACCGGATAGTCGGGGTCGTCAGCAACCGGCCGGATGCATTTGGATTACAGCGTGCAACAACAGCCGGCATCGCCACTGAGGTTCTCGACCACAAGGAGTTTGCCTCTCGCGAAGCATTTGACGCACGCCTGATTGAACAGATTGATCAATTTGCACCTGATCTTCTGGTACTGGCCGGTTTTATGCGAATTCTCAGTTCAGGCTTTGTTCAGCACTACGAGGGCAGACTGCTCAACATACACCCTTCCCTGCTGCCAAAGTACAAAGGCACTGATACCCACCAGCGCGTGCTGGCGGCGGGTGACACGGAACATGGCGTCAGTGTGCATTTTGTTACCGAAGAACTCGATGGCGGACCAGTTGTCAGGCAGGCGGTCATCAATGTCAGCACAGATGACAACGTTGAGACCCTGCGCAGTCGGATCGCTGTCGAAGAGCACAGGATATACCCACAGGTCGTCGCCTGGTTTGCCAATGGCCGACTGTCAATCAAAAACAAAGCGGTGTATCTTGATGAATCAGCCCTGCCACCACAGGGGATGCGAGACTGAGCAGTAACCGGAGCCAACTATGTCAGCCAATCAACAGTCAGCCAATCAACAGTCAGTCATTCATCGGTCGGCCACTCACAAACCAGTCAGGTCGCAACCCGGCATGTTTCTCCGGGCCGCAGCGACAAGCCTGCTGGCTCTTGCCCTGAACATTGCCGTGCTGGAAACCCCTGCCTTTGCCGACGCCCATCCGGACCAGGCACTGCCGCCACCCACGCCGTACTCCGCACAGTACCAGGCACGCTCCATGGGCATGCGCACCGGCGCCTATCGCGAACTGACGCTGCAGCAGGACAATACCTATGAATTGCGGCATGGCCTCTCGCTCAAACTGCTGGGGGCAACCCTGATCAGCGTGGAAGAACGCAGCCACTTTCAGTGGAGCGACGGAGGTGCCATACCGCTTGATTACCGCTACGAGCAGGGCGGCGTGCGCAGCCGGGACGAACAGATCAGCTTCAACTGGGACGCCGGAACCGCCAGCATTACCCGCAATGGCAATCAACGTGAAGCTGAACTGCTCGCCGGCATGCTGGATAACCTCAGCTTCACGGCGCAGATGAGTGCAGAACTGTTGCGACTGACACAACAGCAGGCGCTGGACGTCAGTGGTACATCGCTGACCTTTACGCTGATGGAAAGCAATGAAACAGACACTCAGGAATACGCTGTTATAGGCACTGAAACTCTCAGTACGGATATTGGTGAAATCGAGACTGTGATGCTGGAGCGGGTGCGGGATCCTTCCAGCGAGCGCAGCACCATATTCTGGCTGGCCACTGACTACGAGTACACACTGGCCCGACTTGAGCAGACCGAGAGCAATGGTACCCGCACAGAACTGATGCTGGAGTCGATCGAACTCAAACCATCACCCTGAAACCGGATCAGCCGGACCGGGATGCGGACTGGCTGATCAGCGCTGCATCTCGTATTTGCGCATTTTCTCAACCAGTGTGGTACGACGGATATTGAGCCGGTCCGCAGCTCTGGCCACTATACCGCCGCAATCGTCCAGAGCCTGTTCGATCAGACTTCGCTCCAGATTGGTGAGATACTCCTTCAGATCCATGCCATTGAGCGGCAGCAGATGCACATCGGTTTCCTGCACAATTGCTGTCTTCTCCTCTGCTTCCAGTGCATCCGGTATGGCCGCTGTGTCATCTGCGGGTAGCGCTGACCTGACCGGATCTGCGCTTTTGGCATCCACTGTCTGGTACTGCCTCGGCAGGTCATGGACGCCCACTACACCGTGCGGATGCATAATGGCCATGCGCTCAACCAGGTTGGCCAGTTCACGCACGTTGCCGGGCCAGGAATAACACGAGAGGGCACGAATCGCAGCCGAGTTGAAACGCACAGACCCGCGCTTGCTGTTCTCCATCCGGCTGATCAACTCGTTGAGCAGAAACGGGATATCCGAGGCCCGTTCACGCAGTGAGGGCATCTCGATGGGAAACACATTCAATCGATAAAACAGATCCTGCCGGAAGGAGCCGGCGCTGATCATTTCTTCGAGATCGCGGTGCGTTGCCGCCAGAATACGCACATCAGTCTGCATGGTTTTAGTGCCGCCGACTCGCTCAAAACATTGCTCCTGAATGACACGCAACAGTTTGACCTGCATCGGCAGCGGCATATCACCGATCTCGTCCAGGAACAGCGTGCCCCCCTGGGCCAGCTCAAAGCGGCCAACCCGGGTGGAAATTGCACCGGTAAACGCCCCTTTTTCGTGACCGAACAGCTCGCTTTCCAGCAAATCCGGCGGAATGGCACCACAATTGATAGGTACAAAAGGCTTGGCAGCGCGGCAGGAATTGGCATGCAGATTTCGGGCAACAACCTCCTTGCCGGTCCCGGATTCCCCGGTAATCAGTACCGTCACTTCCGTGTCCGCCACCTGCGACATCACCTGCCGGATACGATGCACCGCCGGGCTGTCACCGACCAGACTGCGAAACATATTGTAATCACGCACGCTGCCGATATCCCGCAACCGTGCATAATGATCTCCGTACACCTGCGCCTTATGCAGGGCGTCCAGCATGGACTGGTAACTCAGTGGCAAGGGGATTGTCGCAACCATGCGGGTGGTGACTAATTCTTCAAGCGCCGGTAGTGACTGATCGCCCAGCAGCACCAGCGGAATTCCGCCATCCCACCTCACCAGCTCATCAAGCAGAACGCTCATCAACGAGGGTTTGTAGTGGCCTACCAGAACCAGCTTGATCTGACGAGGCTCAATACCAAGCTCCTCAGCCTGCTCTTTCCAGTGCGCACGCTGCAGCGTGACCGTCTGTTCGCCCAGAAATTCGAGAACAATACTCAGGTCATGGCTCAGCTTCTTGCTGTCTTCGATCAATAAAATTTGTGTCATGCACCACACTGGATCGCGTGCCGTCTTGATAACTGCCAACGGTTTATTTGTGTTCGAGCAACAATCGTATCACTCTGGCGCAATTAGACAATGTTCAATCGCATAACGTCAAACCTGAATACCGGCAAAAACTGCTTTTCAGGCAGACTTGCGCGCTGGGTCAATTTCTATCCAGGCTGATTTCACGGTCCTCAGCAGCTCGTTGACCTCATCCAGCATGGCGGGATCATTTTTTATATTGGCTTCCAGCAGCCGGCGCTGCATGTAGTCATACAGACGTTCAAGATTGTCCACCAATTCGGGGGCCTGCCCGCGTTCGAGACTGGCCTGCAAGCCGGATATGATCGAAATGGCTTTGCCTATCAATGAACCCTTCAGCGCCGTGTCACCGCGCTCCATAGCGGACCGCGCCTGCACCAGACGCTCCAGCCCGCCATTCATCAGCATCAGGATCAGATTATGCGGACTGGCCCCCTCGATCGCCCCCTCATTATTGATACGCTTGTACTGCGCTGCGGCATTGTTCATTGAATACATACTGTTTCCTCATGTGTGAATATGTCTATCAGTCACTATTTTTTCTTCTGCGGAGTCGCCAGTGCCTCCAGCATCGTCAGCTGAGAGGTCAGAAAGTCCGCCGTACTGTTAAAATTGGAAATGATGATGTCATTGGCCAGAAATGATGATGCCAGGCGCCGTTCAGAGCGGGCTATCCGCTCATCCAGCGCGATACGCTTGTCAGCTATGGTATCGAGTTCAACGTTGAGGGCATCCTGACGACCCGTCAGAACACCTCCCTGCCCAAGAAAAGAATCGATCAGGCTGCTCATGCGCGAAGCCACACCGCGTGAGTACGTCACAGTGCCACGATCACCCACCTCGCCGCCGGTTATCTGCAAACGCAATCCAGTTGAGTCATCCGGTTCTCCGCTGGCATCCTGCCCCGTCTCGCCAAGACTGCCGCTTCCTACCGCGAATCCGAGTATTGCACCTGCGTTACCTGTCAGACTGGCAACCCGCACACTGGAAGAGCTGCCAAACGAATTGGAGATGATGCCAAAACCACCGCTGTTGGTATCGTATTCAACTGTGACACTGACGCCCGCCGCCAGCAATGCAGGGGCATTGTTGATGGCTGTCTGCATACCGGCCGCCACAGTGTCCGGATCGGTGTTGGCCAACACCCCCAGAGTGATCTCGCCGGACAACACCCCATCCACTTGTACCCTGAACTTGTCATTCGCCGTACTGGTCGACAGATCACCAATAGCACTATTCAGATAAAATCCTGGCGATGCGGGCTCAGAGCCACTGGACGCCGTCAACAGCTGGCCGGCGCCGACCGCCTCTATGCCATTGATAGTGCCGGCAACATCTTCACCCCGGATTGAGACCGGAGCGGCACCTGCGCCTTCAAACAACCCCAGGCGAGTGGCGGCTGGAAGATTGATGTCGCTGAATGCCAGTTGGTCACCCGCATTGGCAGTCGAGAACACCAGCCGGCCAAAATCATCGTCAGCGTTGTAGATATAGTCAACAAACACCTCAATTCCGTCACCTGCCAATGCTGTATCGATCTGACTTTTTAATGCCGCAGTCAACTCGTCCGGCGTTGTGTACGTGACCGGTGTCCCGGCATCTCCTGGCAAGGTCAGTACACCGGTACTGATGCCGTTGACTGACAGGCTGTATTGCGTATCGCTGTCTACCAGCAGCGGTGTATTGAACAGACTGCTGCTCTGGCCATCGCTGGTTGCCAGTGTCGATAACTGATTGCCGCGGTAGGGGCCACTGCCATCCTGAGCCAGTCCGAGTGTCGCAGAGGTCGCCGCCGGAACATCCACAAAACGAATGACAGAGTCGCTGCCATAACGGTTGGAACTCATTTCAAACCGCGCCTCATCGGCATTGAAACTCACCGTGACAGTGCTTTCTGCCAGCAGAATTTCGGCATTGCCATTGATCTGCTGCTGCAACTCCTGGGCAAGTTCGTCCGCAGTGGAGTACGTGCCCTCATTCAGCTGAACGTCAGTCTCCAGTCCGTTGAGTACGATCGTGAAATCCCGATTGGTGCTGTCGATGACAATATTGCCCGCGCCCAGAGCAGTCACACTGACGCCTTCATATCGACCGACACTGGCCATCCGGGTTACTTCGACTGCGTAGGTGCCGGTTTGTGTCCGGTTGCTGACACCCAGATAGGTCACCTGATTGTCAGACGGCGTGCCTGTGGCTGCAAACAACGAGGTAACCGCCTGTGCATCGGCAGCAAAGGCATCGGTAAAGGTTGATCGGTCAAACACCAGTTGATAGTCACTGAACTGATCGGTACGTATGCCTATTTCTGCCAGCGAACGCACATCGTTGTCGGTACTGATCGCGCGCAAGGTGCTGTTGACTTCGTTCATTATGCGGCGCAGTCCGGTGTCACCGGTCAACAGGCTTCCCTCACCGTTTTCACCGGCTTCCGGGTCAAACGAAGACAATGCGTCCGTCAGCCCTTTCAGGGCATTATAGTTATCCACAACGCCCTGAATCTTGTCCATCAGCTCGGCCGGATCCTTGCTGACACTGAGTGTGGTCGGCCCCGCAGTGGTTGCTTTGAGGGAAAGCGTCACACCGGGTATCACACCGACCACCGAGTTGCTGTTGCGGGTAACACTCAGACCATTCACCGTGAACTGTGCATCCTGTGCAGCCTGGGTCTGGGTCATCGACTGCGAGTTTTCGTTAAAATTGAAATCCGCCATGCCGGCGGTGCCGGTCGCCGTCAGTTCGATGCTGTTGTCTTCCCCTCCGTCCGTGGTATTAAACAGCAACCGGTAACCGCTGCCATCATCAACAATAGTTGCCTGAATGCCGATTTTGGCTGCGTTTATGGCCTCACGGATACCTGCCAGGGTGTTGTTGCTGCTATCTATGACCACCGAGCGATTCTGTTTGTCCGGATTGGACGTAAAACTCTGGTAAACGCCAAACTCATCGATGTCCGTTGTACCAAAACGAAAATTCAGTGTGCCGGTGCCGACGGCTTCATTGACTGATTCGTAGGCCTGACTGGCCACTGTATGCTGCTGTGCCAGCGCCTGAATATTGACTGAGTAGCTGCCCGCAACCGCCGTGCTGCCTGCCGTGGCCGTGAGTGCAGACTCGTTGCCACTGCTGACCTGACTGGCATTGAAGGCAGATGCACTGTTCAGCGCCTTCATTGATGAGTTGAAGTCACTGAGTGCGCTGCTGACTTCGCCAAACGCAGACAGCCGTGCCTCAATAATCTCCTGGTCACGATCCAGACGATTGACCTGAGGTGCACGTTCAGCCTCGATCAGGCCTTCCAGCAATTCGCTGGTCAGCAGACCGGAACCTATGCCCAGTGATTGTATCGTTGCCATAAACGTCTCTGTCCCCTGGCGCTGTCTCTAAGCGCAGTTTCCCGGATGAGCCAAGCAATTACTGCGCCACTTTATTCAGAGATTCATTAGCTATCAAAATCAGTCTGTTGAGACAATGTAGATGACCTCAACAGTCATGATATCGGCCTGTGACGGAGATACTTGACCGCCCGGCGGCAAACCCTTGCCGCCACTTGCGGATTTAATACCCGTTACCGGGGCCGCCGGGGATTGAGTCTGCTGCTCCGTCCCGTTAGAATCAGCTCCATACAACAAGGAGAAGAAGCTATGTTCAATAGACATTCACCCACCGGCCGCATAGTGCTGCCGGGCCTCGGCCTGGTGGCGACAGGCGTGCTCACGACAGTCCTGCTGTCCGCCAGTATCCATGCGCAGGAGGATTACACACCGCCGCGCACCTGGGACGGTGTGCCTGACCTGCAGGGTGTCTGGCGTAATGCTACCGTCACGCCACTTACCCGCCCCCGCGAACTCGGCGACCGCCAGGCATACACCCGCGAAGAAGCTTTTCAGCTGGAACGCGCAGCACAACAGGCTGTCGAAGAAGACAATGAACCACTGGATCCGAATCGGCCGCCACCACCGGCAACCTCTTTACCGCCAGTAGGTAACTATGATCTTTTCTGGACCGATCGCGGCATGTTCATGCCGACCATAAACGGCGAGTTCCGTACCTCGATCATCATCGATCCGCCAAACGGCCAGATGCCGGGTTACACAGAAGAATTTATGGCCACGCGCGCGGCAGAGCGCGGCACTGGCCCCGGCCCCTTTGACGGACCCGAGGGCCGCGGAGTGGGTGAACGCTGCCTGCTGGCCTTCGGGTCTAACTCGGGACCGCCCATGCTGCCGGTAATGTACAACAGCCACTACCAGATCGTGCAATCCCCGGGCTATGTCACCATCATCGTGGAAATGATCAACGATGCCAGAATTATCCGGATTCAGGATGAACACGATCCGCACGCGGATGTGATGAACAAGTGGATGGGCGATTCTATCGGGCGCTGGGAAGGTGACACTCTGGTCGTGGAGACGCAACACTTCAATCCCTGGCAGAGTTTTCGGGGAGCATCGGAAAATCTGAAAGTCACCGAGCGATTTCGTCGCGAGTCTGACAGCAAAATTATCTATACATTTACGGTAGATGATCCGACGGTGTTCGAATCCAGCTTCACGGGTGAGCTCGCGCTGACAGCTTATGATGATCCGCTGTATGAATATGCATGCCATGAGGGCAACTATGCACTGCCCGGCACACTTGCCGGCGCACGCATCGCCGAAGAAGAGGCACGCCAGGCTGAAGCGGGCAATTAACAGATAACTGATTGAAGCATAAAAAAAGGGTGACTCTGGTCACCCTTTTTTTGTGCTAAACCTGCGTCTTGAACAGGGAAATCGGTTCCTCTGACTCCAGTTTTCTCGCCATTTCCAATGCCTCCTTGCTATCGAACTGGCGCAGCACCTTGCGGGACTCACGGTCGACAACAGTGACTGACGGCTCCAGACTCAGCGGATCGATATCAAAAACCAGATCCCGCTTGACTGTCTGCACGTACTCGTTAAGGCGGGAAACCGCATTTTCCAGCGCATCCTGATCCGTAGCATTGCGCTCAACCGGCGATTCTGAAGGCTTGTCACCGGTCTGCCTTTTGGCCGGCAGCATGTCCTCTGCCCGTCGTCTCGGATGCTTGCCGGAAGGATGCTGATCACTGCTTCTGCGTTTTAACGGATTGTGCGATTCACTGGCATCGACATCGTTTTCAATCGGCTCGACTGAATTGACCTTCTCCCTGGCAGCTAGCGCAGGCTGGAATCGGGTGATACTGATCTCACTCACAGCTAGTCTCCCAAACAGACTTCCAACACCATCTATACCAGCGACTTAAACTAAAAAATCCGCCCGGCTCTTACCTTGTTATCGGTAATCGCCGGGCGGACTTTAGGACTTTCTTGCTTTATTGCAGCAGAGACAGAACCTGCTGACCTGAAGCATTCGCCTGAGACAGGATGGAGATACCAGCCTGTTGCAGAACCTGTGAACGTGCCAGGTTAGCCGCTTCTGCAGCAAAGTCCGCGTCACGGATACGTGAGTTGGCAGCTGACAGGTTCTCAGAGTTCACTTCCAGGTTGGAAATGGTCGCTTCAAATCGGTTCTGCACCGCACCCAGATCACCACGAGCGCTGTTGACAGAGTTCAGTGCGTTGTCGATAGCGGCCAGCGCTTCAGTCGCACCTTTCTGAGTGGACAGATCTACATCTTTGAGGAACTGACCGGACTCTGCGCCACCAAAGGTGCCGGCTTCAAAACCCAGTGCTTCCAGTTCAGCATTACCGTTGGTACCGCCAGAAACAGTGAACTTCTCGGCAGACTGCAGTGTGACTGTGCCGTACGTGGTTACGCCGTCTGTCGCAGCAGGTGCGCCGTTAGCTTCAGCAACCGCACTGGACGCGATACCAAACTGATCCACATCTGTATCAGTATTGTCAAATGCCATCACGATGTTACGACCGTCAGCTGCTGCCAGTGACAGACCGGTGCCTGTGTCAGTCGCCACTACACCAGTAGTTCCGCTGACTGCATTGATTGCAGCTACGGCTGCTGTGCGGCTGGCTTCCAGAGAAGCGCCAACGGTCAAAGTAATGGTCTGACCATTAAGCACCAGATCACCGGCGTCGCCTGCAGTATCCGCAACAGCCGCGCTGGTACCGGAAACGACGTTTTCATTGACGATTGCTTCCACACCAGTTTCTGCAGAAGAACGGTTGATGGCGGCAGCAATTGAGATCGAAGACGCTTCTTTGGCGCTTGAAGTCGCGGCAGCAACAGAAGAGGTATCATCAGTTGCAACAGCAGCACCAATCGCCACACCGTTGATAACCATATCGCCAGCAACCAGTGTGTCGGGCGCAACAGTCGTAGCCTGAGTGCGAGCCTCTGTGCTGGTGGCAGCAACTGAAGAGGTGTAAGTGCCTGCCGTCAGTCCTGCGTTGGCAGTAGCATTACCACCTATGGTAATTTCGTTGACACCGGCATTTGCAACCAGGGTTACGCCACCTTCATAGGTGCCGGACGCTGCCAGACCCGTTCCGGCAGCAGTTACAGTTGCCAGCGTAACTTCGATGTTACGGCCGTCAGCTGCTACCAGTTGTACACCCTGGGTATCATCACCAGTATCAATGGCTGTGACACCTGTCAGACCGGACTCGGCATTGATGGCTTCCACGACTGCAGTTCTGGTTGCAGCAGTATCCGTAGTTGTAGTCAACGTAATGGCTGTACCATTGATGGTGACACTTCCGGATGCAGCAGCACCTGTCATGGATGTGCCCGCTACCGTGTTAGTATCAACTACAGCAGTGACACCTGATTGTTCAGACACTGCATTGATGGCAGCAGCCTTTGAGATGGCACTTGCAGCCTGACCGGCAGTAGATGCAGAATCGTCTGACGCCTTGCTTGCGCCAACAGCAACACCGTTGATGGTCAGATCACCAGTTGACAAACCAACGTCGGTTGCCGACGCGGTAACACCGTTCTTCTCGGATACACCCAGTGTGTCAGTAGTCAGTTTGCCGATGGATACGTCAATTGTCTCGCCAGCATTGGCGCCAACCTGGAAGGTTGTTGACAGACTGCCGTCGAGCAGGTTTACACCGTTAAAGTTGGCACCTTCTGATACCCGACCAATTTCCTCAATCAGCAGCTTGGCTTCTGCCTGCAGCGCCTGACGGTCAGCAGAGCTGTTGGTACCGTTGGCAGACTGCAGAGCCAGTTCACGAACACGCTGCAGGGATTCGGTCATGGAACCGAGTGAGCCTTCAGCAGTTTGTGCAAGAGAAACACCGTCACCAGCATTTCTAATAGCGACGTTCAGACCTTTGATCTGTGATTCGAAGCGCGTAGAGATCGCCAGGCCTGCAGCGTCGTCTTTTGCACTGTTGATACGCAGACCTGAAGAAAGACGCTCCAGAGCCTGGTTGGTACCAGCCTGAGAGCTATTCAGATTTCGTTGCGCGTTAAGTGAAGCAATGTTGGTATTGATGACTTGAGCCATGCTTGGTTACTCCTGAGTTTACACATTAAAACCGGACCGCATATTGCCGCGTTTTAAACCGCTCACTGCTATGCGTTACACCATTTAACGACACAGGAAAACAAAGCTTTAGCACGAAATTGAGAATTTTTTGCGGCTCGGCAGAAAATATTTTTCTTTAGGATTTTTTTTCTGCTAAGGTAAAACACAATTTCAGAAGGAATAAATTGTATGCCCGGCACCGGTTACCCAGATCACGCGCTCACTTCAGATAAAAACCTTGAAAAACAACGTGTTCAGTGGCAAGAAATTCTTACACTCAGTGACCGTTTATTGCAGCTGGCCGAGCAGAAAAACTGGCCCGAACTGACCGTCGTTCACCAATTACGCGATCAAAAATTGACTGAATTTTTTGAACAGGCAATTGAACAATCATTTATCGAAACCATTCAGACGGGCATCATCAGAATACGCAAACAGGATCAGAAGATTGTTCAGATAGTACAGTGTAACCGTGATGAACTCGGCGCCGAAAGCCACCGGCTGAAATCCATGAAATCACGGGTCAATGAATACTTATCGGCAAAGGATCAGAAACTTTAATCTGATCCTTATACAGGTGTTTCCAGACCGGGTTTTAAACCGGGTACAGCTACAGTAAATTGAACAGTGACAAGCGGGTAATCTTGGCAAAACTGGTTTGCGCCGCCTCAAGCACAAAGGTTTCCTGAGTCAACTGACTGATGGCTTTGGCATAGTCCAGATCGGAGATCTCTGACAGCGTTGTTCTGACAACAAGCTCAAAATCCTCATTGCTGGCGAGATTGGCATCTACCTGATTCAGTCTTGAGCCGACGGCGCTACTGGTTTTCAACAGCTGATTCTGTGCATTCCCAAGATTGTCCAATGTACCCGAAATCGAGGATGCGAGCCTGGCCCGGTCAACCGACGAATCGGAAAACCGGTTCAGGTCAGCAACAAAGTCCTCAAGCCCTTCCAGCAATCCCTTGCGATTGGTGGATTCCACTCTGAACGAATCGCCCTCTGACGGCCTGCCGTCTATCCGCACAGAAAGACCGGAGAATGCTATTTCATTACCGGATGAAAAAGGCACATTCTGCATTACAACCCTGCCATCGGAGACCTGTGTGACTGTATAGTTCAGACCAGGTGGCGCTATTTCATCGTTGGGCCTGAATTCAATAATGGCACTTTCCGGAAAAAACTCCGCAAATAATTCCGCGTCATGTACTTGCTGACTGCCTATCTGTGCGGGAGGGTTTGCCTGATTGTTTTGTGACGCATGCACTGCCACGCCGGGCGTTGCACTCTGTACATTCATAAATACTTCGTAACCGGAGTCGTTGGCTGCAATGGCTGTCACCGGACCCGCCTGCACGAACCGCTGACCTTCATCCCCTTTATAGGCATAACGGCCACTTTCGTCTTTGACAAACGGTTGTGTATTGCCCTGAAAACCCGAGAACAGAAATTCTCCACTGGCATCCTTTGCATTCATTTGTTGCGCCATTCCGTCAATCACTGATTGCAATTCTACCGCTATGTACCCGCGTTGCTGTTTGTTGAGCGTGGCATTACCTGTCTGGACCACCAGTTCCTGAGCTTTCTGAACAAGATCGCTGATACTGGATAAGGCGGCATCCTCCCGTTCCAGTCGATTGGATAATGTGGACAGGCTATTGTTGTATTGTTTGATACCCGCCAACTCCTGATTCAATTGCAGTATGCGGGTCGCTGCAATCGGATCATCCGCTGGCGTCAGGACTCTTTTATTTGTGGAGATCTGCTGCTGAGTCTTGCTGACCGCCTGCTGGACATCAAGCATCGGATTCAGGCCACGATTGAATAGCTGATTGGTTGACATTCGCACTGACATGATTAAATTCTCAACAAGGTATCAAAAAGGTCACGTGCCAGGGTAATAAGACGCGCGGATGCATTGTAGTGCTGTTCCAACTGTATAAGTTTGGCCGCTTCTTCCTCCAGATTGACACCGGACATTGACTGCATGGCATCCATGGACTGACGCAGCATTGACTCGCCAGCACCCTGATTAATGCGTCCCTGACTCGTCAGAATACCCACTTTCTCAGCCAATTGACCGTAAACATCCTGATATGTCTGATTACCATCACCAAGTATTTGTGTACTGTTCAGCGCCAATAGAGCTGACCCATTACGGTTGTCTGCACTGCCGTCACTGTTGTAGGCGATTATAAAGCTGTCACCCGCCTTGGGCTGCCCCTCCACACCACTGCCACTGGTCATGGATACCTGAATACCAATGAAGTTCGAGACATGATCCGGCAGCGTGCCAAAGTTGCCGTTGGCAAGATTTGATGACATCTCCATATTCGACGCAAGCTGCAACTGCAGCTTTCCACCGACAGTGAAATCCACCTCCGGATCACCCGGCACCATTGGCACCGCCGGGACATCCTGACCATCTGCCTGCAATGCCCCTGAGCCATCCACTTTAAACGTCAGATCCACACCCGTGGTTGCATTAACAGTAAGGCTGACACCATCGCTGGTGGCAAAAATACCTTGTGACTTCAGGGCCGGATTTGCATTGATACGATCTCGCAGGAAGTCCGCTGTGAGTGGATCAGGGACTGGCCGGGCAAAGGGTTCCCCCGGTGCGACCCATGCAGGATCAACGAGATCTACACCGTTCAGGCTCAGCTGCAGCGGATCTCCGACTGCTCCCGGCTGAAACGCGCCGAGCACGGTTGATGTATACGCAGTGGCATGTACACCGTTGAGACCTGATAAGCGACGGGCGATACTACGGGCGGACTCATCGGCCGATACGACCAGTTGCTGTTCGCGAATAAACCCGGTGACAGAATCTGTGGTCTGAAACCGCAACACCTCGTCGGGATAGCCGTTTCCTGTCGATCCCGTCTGCAGTGCGCCGGCAGCCGGCCCCTCTGCAACCACAGTACTGCCACCCGGATCGCCGGGAAACAATTGATTATTTGCGCCCGGCGTAAATGTCAGATTGTTCATTGGCGGTGTCATCGACACTGGTTTGGCCGGATTGGAATAGTCAAGAATGTCGTAGGTCGTGGCGGATGTAAACCGGATCATCATTGGCGGATTCAGCTTCCCGCCATTCTGAAACAGTGGCGTATCAACGCTGCTGACCTCGGTCCCCAGCAGCCGGATGCCCCCCTGATTGGCACTGGAAGACTCAACTCTGATCGGAGATGCAAAGGCAAACTCTTCAGCCCTTGATATCTGCACATTCAAATCGCTGGCACCACTGCTTGAAGGCTTGATCAAAAACCGGTCACCCTGCTGAAAGCTTCCACCTTCAAAGTTGATACTGAAACCATCTGCCTCAACAGACTGAGGCATGACTGACCCCAGCATGCCACTGCTGACAACCTCGTTATCGGCAAGGCGTGTCAATACATACTGCCTGCCCGGACCAGGAAAGGTCAATTCGTAGTCGCTGACCTGCAGATCACCAAGGGACTCAATGGTTACGTTCAGATTCCGATCGTTGGGTGGTGTATTGGTGATTGCCGACTTCACCCGGTTGGCAGCCACCCGGGGATCATTGACATCGCCGAATATATTGCCACCCAGACTGCCCTCCAGATCCATGCCCAGTTTATTCTGCTGATTTACACTGCCGGCAATCGCCGTGGCGAGCAGACCGAGTGCGCCTATCGCAGGCTGCAGCGCGTCCTGCCGGAATCGCAACAGACCACCCAGCTCCCCTCCTGTCATCAGGTTGGTTACCTTCTGCGTCTCAACCTTACTTACAAATACCAGATCAAAACGACTGGCATCAGTGCCTCCCGGTATGGCTTTCAGGGTTTGCGTCGCCGAACCGATCACCAACGGTTGCCCTTGACCGATAAATACATCCTGACCACCATCATTGCGGGACACTGTGCTGACATTCACGTATCTGCCCAGCTCCCGGACCAGCAAATCCAGCTTATCGAGCAAGTCATTCGGGGAGGTGCCCGTTCCACCTGACTCGCCAATAGTCTTGTTCATCGCCGCGATCTGTTTTCCCAACGAAGTGACGTTGTCTGCCGCCCCCTGCAATTGCTTGTTAACCGCATCATTCTGCGTAAGCAAGCGTGATTCCACTGCCTTGAAGCCGGCAACCATCTGTTCTGACTGAGTCAACAGCAGCTGACGTCCAAGTATTGAACCCGGATCATTGACGGACTGATTGACCGCATCAAAGAAATTGTTCATGTAGCCAGCCAGATTGGTCTGATCTGCAGCCAGCAGATTATTTACCTGCGACACGTTTTCAAGGTAAGCATCCGCATCACTGAGCACACCGATGTCGCGCACAACCTGATCAACGAGATATTTTTCACTGTGTCGGATGATTTCATCAATATTGACGCCAGTGCCGATGTAACCCACTGACGTTCTCAGTGCCGGATTGGTGCTTTGAACAATCGACTGGCGACTGTAACCTTCAGTATTGGCGTTGACAATGTTGTGGCCGGTAGTGGACAGCGCTGCCTGGTTGAGACGGATGCCGGTGATAGCCGTGTTCAGAAGTGCGCTCATTGCAGCGTTACCTCAGCTGACTGGCCAGAGCGATCCAAAAGTCCGGATTGATAATGGAACGCTGTTTTTAATACATCGCTTTGCATTACCCGGTTAATTTTTTGTGCGTACTCAGGATCAGTCGCATAACCAGCCTGTTGCAGATGAAAACCGAATGCAGATGCATCGCTGGCATTTTTTACTGCGTCCGAATAACGCGGCTGACTCTGCAATACCCTGACATAGTCTGCAAAACTTTCTTCAAAGGACTCATACGCGCGAAAACCCGCCTGTTCGCGCTGCATGCTGCCATCACGAAACTCCAGGGTACTGACATTGACAGACTTCCCCTGCCAGCTATCCCCGGCTTTGATACCAAACAGGTTGTAACTTGCCTGCCCCTGTTCGCCACGGATCATTTTCTTGCCCCAGCCGGTTTCAAGTGCTGCCTGGGCAACCAGCATTCGCGGATCGACACCCAGCTGCGGCGCAACCTTGCGGGCCAGAGGCAACATGGCCTCGACAAACTGCTGCGGTGTTTCAAAAACCTGCGCTGCATCGTCTGCCACTGGCGGGCGCGGGCGAATATTTCTGCCGTCTATCTCTCCATCCGTACGCCGGGCACGGGAGAGTTCGCCAGACATAGCATTGGCGCTCTGCTCTGCGGCACGGGTGGATTCCGCAGGATAACGCTCCATCAATTGACGATGCAGTGCATCCGCCAGACCAATACCTGCTGTTGATGACATGTGCAGGCTCAGCTGATTGTCCAGATTCTCGCGGTGAAATCTCATTTCGTTACTGTTCAGAAAATTGTCTTCAAACAGGGCGTCTTCGCCTGCACGCATGCCTTTTAACATCATGTTCAGAAACATGGCCTCAAACTGCTCGGCCACTTTACGAAGACCCTGTTCCGAATCCTCGCGCCCAAGCTGACTGATGGACTGAAGCCCACTGAAGTCGGTGTAAACAGATGCATCGGCCAGAGAGACACTCATGGGTTATCCTTCAGATCACAATCAGGTCGGCACGCAGGGAGCCGGACTGTTTCAGTGCTTCCAGTATTGCAGCCAGGTCACCGGGGGCAGCGCCAACTGCGTTGATGGCCTGTACAATGTCTGACAACGTTGTGCCGGTATCAAACAGGAACATGCGATTGTTTTCCTGAGCCACGGTGATATCTGTTTGTGGCAGTACCGCTGTTTCACCTTCAGAGAAAGGTGCAGGCTGACTGACACCAAAACCTTCTGAGATTGTCACACTCAGACTTCCGTGAGTAATCGCTGCCGGAGACACCTGTACATGCTCGCCAATCACAATGGTCCCGGTACGCGAATTTACGATTACCCGCGCCGGTGCATCACCCTGCTCAACCTGAATATTTTCCAGCTCTGACATGTATGCGACACGCGCCTGAGTATCAACCGGTGCCCTGACGCGTATCGAAACTGCATCAACAGCTGTTGCAGTCCCAGCTCCCATGAAGTCGTTGATGGCTTTTGATACATGACGTGCAGTGGTAAAATCGGCCCGCTTAAGGTTGAAGGTAATGAAGTCACCTACATTAAACGCCGTCTGAACTTCTCTGACCGTGGATGCGCCACCAGGAATACGACCAACACTGGGTACGTTAATCGATATGCGTGAGCCATCGGCGCCTTCTACACCAAGACCACCAACAATAAGGTTACCCTGGGCAATGGCATATACTTCGCCATCAACCCCCAGCAGAAACGTGCGCTCCAGAGTACCGCCACGCAAACTGGACGCGTTGGCCAGCGAGGAAACCGTGATGTCGATATTCTGGCCTGGTTTGGTAAATGCCGGCAACTCTGCCTGTACAGATACTACCGCCACATTACGTAGCTGGAAATTCTGGCCTGCCGGCATTGGGATACCAAACTGGTTCAGGTAGGCGCGGAAAGACTCCGCCGTAAACGGCGCCTGCGTTGTCTGGTCACCGGTTCCATCCAGACCGGTCACAAGACCAACACCGACCAGCTGGTTAGCCTGTACACCATGCAGATTCGCGATATCCTTTAGACGATCTGCATGCGCTGGCGCCGACGGCAGCAGCAATTGAAGGACCATCAACAGGCTCACGGCAAACACCTGTATGGGGTGTCGACGCGGTGCGGTTGTGTAGTGAATGACAGTCATGATGGTTTCCTTGATCTTCGATAATGGTTTTGGTGGTCAACTGGTTAAAGTGGCCACCAGCGGCTGACAAAAAACCGGCTGAGAATGCCCGGGCTATTGGTATCGGCCAGTGTGCCGGTGCCGCTGTAGGCAATACGGACATCCGCTACCCGGGTGGACGCGATAGTGTTGTCCGGTGCAATGTCTTCTTTTCTGACCAGGCCGCTGATGCGGATAAACTCTTTATCCCTGTTCAGTTGCAGCCACTTTTCCCCACGGACTTCAAGCAGACCGTTGGGCAGAACATCAGTGACCGTCACAGTAATATTGCCCTGCAACTGGTTGCTCTGGTCGCTGTTTGCTGCACCGTCAAATTCCGCACCGTTACTCAATGAGGTATTGGCATCAATACTCGCACCAAATAGCGTCATATCACCTACATTGTTGGAGCTTTCGCGACTGTATGAAGTACCGGAGGACTTGCGGGCAGAGGTCGCTTCATTCAGGTTGATGGTCAGCACATCACCCAGTCGGTAGGCTCTGCGCTGATACAGATTCATGGCAGTGGCTGGCCGGTAGATTGCGCCATTGATAACCCTGTCCTGTTCATTTGCGCTGACCCATACAGGTGCGTAGTGGGGATCATCCGGCGTCGGTATCTGGGGCAATTGATATGCACACGCCACCAGCAGTAATGCCGGACTTGTCTTAGCGATCAGCCTGAATACGATTTTCATCTTTATCCCCTTATCTGCGCTTACAGGTTCTGCGTGATGAACTGCAGCATCTGATCTGCAGTAGAAATGACTTTTGAGTTCATTTCGTAGGCACGCTGTGTGGTGATCATGTCTACCAGTTCTTCCACCACTTCGACATTGGAGCTTTCCAGCGCGCCCTGCACCAGTTGACCCATACCGTTCTGACCAGGAGCTGATTGCTGAGGATTACCACTGGATACCGTTTCTGAATACAGGTTGCCACCAAGCGCCTGCAAACCCGCCGGATTGATAAAATCAACCAGGTTGAGATTGCCGATATTGACGGGTTCGTTCTGACCGGCAATGCGTGCGGTGACCACACCATCATTACCAACCGTGATGGTTTGCGCATCAGCCGGGACCGTAAGGCCCGGATTCAACAGGTGACCCGTCGCTGTAACGATTTCACCATTGGCATTCATGTGGAACTGACCGTCACGGCTATACGCGGATGAACCATCGGGCATGACGATCTCAAAGAACCCGCGACCATTGATACCGATATCCAGTGCTTCGCCGGTGGTCTGAAGAGAACCCTGATTGAAGAGCTTCTGCGAGCCTGTGACGCGAACCCCCGTGCCCACCTGTAGACCTGATGGCAGTTCAGTGTTCTGACTTGAGTTCGCCCCCGGCTGTCGTTGAATCTGATACAGCAGGTCTTCAAAAACCACACGATCCTTTTTGAAACCGGTGGTTCCCACGTTGGCCAGGTTGTTGGATATTGCCGCCAGGCGCGTATCCTGGGCACTAAGGCCGGTTTTTGATATGTACAGTGCTGCGTGCATGTCAGCTACTCCTGAATTCGCTAGTCGTGCTCATTATTGAATTTGCAAAAGCCGTGCCGATGTCTCGGAATTCTCCTGCACGGTCTGCATAAACTTCACATTCATCTCGTAACTCCTGGTCAGATTGATCATCTCAACCATCGAGTCCACGACATTGACATTGCTGCTTTCCAGATAACCGGACACCAGCTGAACCTCCGCATCCGCAACGGAATCCCCGCCATCCGTGCGTCGCAGCAGGCCATCAGCCCCTTTGATCAACTCACCGGGCTGTGGATTCACCAGTTTGATCCTGTCGATGGCCGCCAGAATCTCCGCACCCTGGCCCAGCTCCCTGACCGAGACTGTCCCGTCTTCACCGAACTCAACCGTCTCGAAAGGTGGCAATACCACCGGACCATTATTGCCGAGTACCGGCAATCCGTTACCGGTCACCAGCTCTCCAAATACCGTCAGCTCCAGATCACCAGCGCGGGTATAGGCCTCACTGCCATCGGGAGCCTGAACAGCGAAAAAACCTTCCCCGCGCACAGCCATATCCAGCGTATTACCGGTCTGCTGCAAGGAACCCCGGGTAAAATCAGTGCCGGGATTTTCAGTCATGCTGTAAACCCGCGATGGCATGCCGGAACCATAGACCGCCATGGAGCGTGCCTGCGCCAGATCCGCCTGAAAGCCGGTCGTACCGGCATTGGCAAGATTGTTGGCATGTATGGCCTGTGCCCGCATGGTCTGCGATGCTCCGGTCATACTGATATATAAGGACTTATCCATGACGCTCTCCGGGTTTATGCGTTAATTGCTGGTTTAGAGGTTGATAATGGTCTGTGTTGCATCATCGGTAGCGGAAATAATCTGCGCCGCTGCCTGATAGTTGCGCTGGGAGATAATCAACTGCACCAGCTCGGTTGGCAGATCCACGTTGGAATCTTCAAGAGCACCTGACTGGATGGCACCCAGTCCCGCAGTGCCCGCGCCGGAAACAGATGCCGTACCTGATTCACTGGTCTCTGCAAACTTTGACCCACCCAGATTTGCCAGGCCGCTCGGGTTGGCAAAATTGGCCAGCGCCACTTCACCCAGAACCCGCGACTGCCCGTTGGAGAATCGGGCCGAAACCAGACCACGGATATTGACTTCAAGACCTGTCAGCTGACCTTTGGAGAAACCATCCTGGTCGTTGGTCTGCACTGAGAAGTCGCCGCCGAATGCTGTCATGCCTGTCAGGTCAATGCGGAAGTTGGAATTATTCAGTTGCTCACCGACATTCGGGTCACCTGGCACCGGACCGGCACCAATACGTCTGCCGGCTTCATCGACCGGATACCAGTTGGTAATATCTATTGGTACCTGATTGGGATCATAACGACCGGTGTCGTCGAAACGCAGATCATATCTGGCTGGTACGGGCAAACCATCTGCAGAGTTCGGATCATAACCAATGTCACGACCGTCGATCTCAAAGTAGACACTCCACAAATTGGTGTCGCCGGTTTCATCAGGTCGTTCCTTGACAAAAAACATGGCCAACGAGTGCTGAGTACCGACCGTATCGTAGATGGTTATTGCGGTTGAACGGTAGTAGGTTTCGGGGTTACGCGAATCAAACTGATTGGTCTCAAAGGCAGCACCTGCCAGTGCATCAGGCGCTGAGATGTCGCCAAAAATTGTATTCGGATTAGAGGGTACAACAGGATTGCCATCATGATCCTCTGCCGCTACGCGGAACGTCACATTTTCGTCCAGCGTAAAATCAACAATACCACCCAGTACCAGCAGATTGTTATTCAGATCCGCATCATCAAAGTTCGCCACTGCGGTAGCACCTACCGGGCCAAATTCGCCTGTTTCCGAATCCCGCTCACTTCCCTGCAGTGTCAACGAACCGGTACCAGCGACACCACCGGTGATATTCAGGTCTGCGCCTGTCGTGTGTGTCACTTCCAGCGTATTGGCATCAATCACGCGTGCTGAGAGATTTCTCAGTGTGGCGTTGACAGACGCAGCCAGCGTAGTCATGTAGTCAGCAGCATCGGTGTCCACTTCAAACTCGCTGCCGTTGATGGCAAAGCGCGCCGTACCGCCGGCCCCTTCAGTAATGCCGGTGATGTATCCGGTTGTTCTGCCGCTGGCGGCAACGCCGTTGGCACCGGCGAACAACTGAGCCACGACATTTGCTGACGCGTTTGCCGGCACTGTTAAAGACTGCACCTGCCGGTCAGCACCAATGACATCAATTGCAGTGGACTGGTAACCGTTGCCCCTGACTGCATCGTCACTTGCCATGGCGACCGGTGCAGCACCGCGACCGCCATTGGTTGCCAGCGAGCTGCCAATAATTGACGAGGGCTGGGCTGCAGCATCAAGGTTGATGATTGTCTCCACAAAGGTACTTGGACGCGGCTGAATTTCACCAGTCGTAACGCGCAGATCGGTCAGCGGACCGCCACCGGTGGCCTGGCCTGCATCGGACGGAGCAAAACCCTGCAGGCGCTCGCCGTCACTGTTCACAACAAATCCGTCACGATCGGTACCAAACGCGCCAGCGCGAGAGTAACTGATACCCGATTCGCCTGACAGAATGAAAAAACCTTCGCCATTGACAGCCAGATCCAGCGTGTTGTCGGTAAAACTGATATTACCCTGAACAAAACTCTGCTTGATCTCCTGCAAGGCAACACCGCTACCCTGCTGGGTGCCACCGCCGCCGAGCACCGATGCGGCATAAACGTCACCAAAAACCGTTTTTGCAGCCTTGAAACCATGCGTTCCGGCGTTGGCGATATTGTTACCGGTTACGTTGATTTCCTGTTGTGCAGCATTCAATGCACTCAAACCAATATTAAAACTCATTTGACACCTCGATATTCACGACTTGAATCAGTTAATTTGAATGACGTCCGACATGGACACCGGACCAACACCCGCCAGATTAAGCGTCAGGTTGCCCGACTTCTCGATTGTGACGCTGTTGACATTTGAACTCAGGTACAGGGGTACTGCCTCTGTTACACCGCCGCGCGACGCAGACAATTCAAAGGTATATTCCCCGGTCGGGAAACGCTCATCGTTGGCGTTAAAGCCGGTCCAGAAAAACTCCTGTCGTCCACCCGTCTGTGGACCCAGATTGAACTGCTCAACAACGTTTCCAACCTTGTCATATACCTTCAGGCTGGCATCCTGTACCGCACCATCAAAATCAGCCAGCACGCTGATGGAACCACTATCACCCAGCAAGGTGACATCCGATTGCACATGCACCGGCCGACCAACCAGAGAGGTCGCCTGAAGATGCTGGGTGGACTGAAACGCCGACGCAAATTGCTGAAAACTCTGTGTCATTTTCTGCGACTCTTCCAGCGACGAGAACTGCGCAAGCTGCGCTACAAATTCGCCATTATCCTGGGGGCTGGTCGGATCCTGATTCTCCAGCTGCGCGATGAGCAGTTTGAGAAATTCGTCACGACCCAGTTCCTTGCTTTTGTCGTTTGTTTTTTCCGGCAAGGCATAGTCGGACAACACCTTGTTCAACGCATTCGAGTTATTGATTTCCATTTGTTAATCCTCAGGCCTGGCCAAGGGTCATGACCCTTTGCATCATGGTGCGGGCCGCGGCCATTACATCCACATTCATTTGAAAGGAGCGTGAGGAGGAGATCATATTGGTCATCTCTTCCACGATATCGACATTCGGGTAGAACACGTATCCCTCTTCGTTTGCCATCGGGTTACCCGGCTCATAACGTGGCTGCAGTGGACGTGCGTCCTCAACCACGCCGGCCACTCTGACACCCACAGCAGACTGCTGTGTGCCGGCATCGGCAAACACATCTTTCATGGCGGCCTGCATCATGGGTGCAAACACCGCATGGCGGGCACGGTAGGTTTGATCGGCACTGCTGGCGGCACTGTTGGCGTTGGCCATGTTGCTGGCCGTCGTGTTCAGGCGCAGTGACTGTGCACTCATGCCGGATCCCGCGATGTCAAATACCTGCATCAGACTCATGCTTATTCTCCTTTCAGGGCTTTTCGCAGGCCGGTGAATTTACTGTTCAGAAACTGGAAACTGGCCTGATGCTCCAGTGCATTGCGGGCAAACGCCGCATTTTCGATTTGTTCATCAACTGTGTTGCCATCCAGGGATGGCTGCGACGGTACGCGGTACATCAGCTCTGCGCTGGCTGCAGCCGGCAGGCCCTGTATGTGCCGATGATTGGTGCGGGTTACGTTGACGCTTTTTTGCTGATCAGTGGTCTGCGCCAGCACTGAGGCAAAGTCCATGTCCCTGGCTTTAAAACCTGGCGTGTTGGCGTTGGCGATATTGTTCGCTAACAGGGAGGTGCGCTGGCTGCGCAGCATGAGCGCCTGTTCATGCATACCCAGCGCGTTGGAAAAATTGATGGCCATGATCTGTTACCTGCTGTCGCGTTGCCGAATTCTATTCACAACAGCAGTGGAGCAAATCCTGTGCCAACAATATATGTCAATATTTATCAGTGAGTTAGGTAATTACAAGGAGGATAACGGCAAAATTTTGCCTTGCCCGTTGCCGATCGGGCGGCAATCGCTGATCAGCTGCGATAGACGCTGGTGTGCGCACTTACCCGTTCCATGGTGTATTTGTCTGCGAGTACGGCCGGCAGGGATTCCGACGCCCCCAGTATCAGGTATGAGCCCGGATTTAATGCATTGCGCATACGCCCGAGAATATCCGCCTTGAGATCAGCCGCAAAATATATCAGTACGTTGCGGCAAAAAATGACATCAAATCGTCCCAATGTTGAATATTTATCCTGCAGGTTCAGTTTCCGAAAGCTGACTCTTTTTACTATGTGACTTTTCAGTGCATAACGGGAATCAGGCAGCTCATCAAAAAACTGTCGCCGCCGGCTGTCACTCAGACCGCGACTCACACTGAGACTGTCGTACTCAGCCCGGCGTGCACTGTTCAGCACTGTCATGGAAATATCAGTCGCAACAATTTCCGGCTCGCGCATCTGAACGCCCGGGTGACGCGACCTGAATTCATCAAAAATCATACTGATGGAATAGGGTTCCTGCCCTGACGAACAGGCCGCCGACCAGATCCGAATGCGGCTGCGCTTTTCCTCCAGCACCAGCCGCGGCAATATCACATCTCGCAATGCATCAAACGGCGAACTGTCCCTGAACCAGAACGTTTCATTGGTGGTCATGGCATCGATGACCTTTTCCTGCAGATTAGGCTCCACACGGGAGTTTATGCGCGCAACCAGGGCAGAAAGGCTCTGCAGCTGATACTCGTCCAGAATGCGTCGCATCCGGTTGGCAACCAGATATTGCTTATTGTCACCCAGGACAATGCCGCAAGCCTGCGCAAGAAATGTTCTGAACGTCTGGTAGTCAGTATCCGAAAACTGATTTTGTTCGTGGATCATCATGGTCAGGCAGCAGCCTGGCGCCGCTCCAGCTGTCTGAGAACCCGATTGGCCAGTTCATCCGGGTGAAACTTGGCCAGAAAATCATCTGCCCCGACTTTTTCCACCATGGCCTGATTAAACACGCCGCTCAGCGAGGTATGCAGCATGACATGCAGACCGCTCATGGCCGGGTCATTCTTGATGGAGGCTGTCAGGGTATAGCCATCCATTTCCGGCATCTCGATATCCGAGATCACCAGTATGTATTTCTCCTGCGGACTCTGTCCGTCTGCAACCATGCTCTTCAGGTGAGTCAATGCCTGCTTGCCATCATTAAGCACGACAGTTTGCAGACCCAGCGCTTCACAGCACTTGCGCAGCTGGGTACGGGCGACACTTGAGTCATCAACGATCAGCACGGTATCCAGCGCGTCTTCGCGCTTGCCGCTGTTGATCAGAGCCTCGCTAAGACCTGCAGCGGTTGGTGATACTTCAACCAGAATGCGTTCAACATCCAGAATCTCCACCAGTTTGTTGTCAACTTCAGTCACGGCTGTCAGGTAGTGGCCACGCCCTGATCCCTTGGGGGGTGAGTGAATCGCTTCCCAGTTCAGATTGACGATGCGGTCAACCCCTTTGACAAGGAATCCCTGCACAGAATTATTGTACTCGGCGATGATGATGAAACACTTGTCGATATCCTGTAGCGGCCGCCCGCCAGTGGCAGCGCTCAGGTCCATAATGGAAATGGTTCGGCCACGCACGTAGGCAACCCCGCGCACAACGTGGTTGCTGTGAGGCAGCACACTCAGCGGTGGGCAAGGCAGCACTTCTTTTACCTTGAACACATTGATCCCGTACATCTGGCTACCGTTAAGCCGGAACATGAGCAATTCCAGCCTGTTCTGGCCCACCAGCTGGGTTCGTTGATTGACGCTATCCAGTACACCTGCCATAGCAGCCTCCTGTAGAAACTCTGTTATGTGACCAGGAGACTATCTCCTGTACTACTCTGTGTACTATCGACACCCACAGCCATTTCATAAGTATTGGCTGCACAAATAATTGAATAGCACCGGCACAAAAATTGCTTGTTTACTGTCAACAGTCCGGAAATTGATACAGAAACGGCAAAATCGCCGGGGTTTTGACAGTATGCAATACATTTCACGTCATAATATTTCCAAAGCTGCCGCTATAGCAGTTATCATTCTGACAGTCACGCTGGCATCCGGCTCCACACAACTGCTTGCAGATGACGGATCCGCGGAGCATGAGTTAGCAGAGAATGGTTTGGCAGAGAATGGCCTGACTGCCATGTCCCATGCTGCAGAGCAGGCACTGGAGGCACACTGGGCCGCTGACGTGAATCGCGTCGAGATCACCATGGCGACCATGGATCCGCGCCTGCAGGTGCCGGTTTGTGCTGAACCGCTGGTGGCCAACATCAATCAGGCCAGCCAGAACGCGAATGGGGGCCGGGTCACGGTGCGTGTAGACTGCCCGGGAGACGCACCGTGGTCACGTCACGTCGCGGCGAGCGTCAAGGTGTTCAGACCGGTTGTCGTCAGCAGTCGGGCGCTGCCCCGCGGCACTGTTGTGACGGAAAGCGATGTTTTTGTGGAGGAGCTTGACGTCAGCCTGCTGCGAGGTCACATTCTGGAGAATGCCGACGGCGCCATCGGACAGTCCATGCGCAGGGCATTGAATGCCGGCGCACCGTTGACACTGGACATACTGACGCCACCGATACTGATAAAACGCGGTGACGCGGTTGTCCTGACAGCGCAACGCAATGGCGTAAGTATACGACAGACCGGCACTGCCATGCAGGACGGCGAGAAGGGACGCCAGATACCGGTACGCAACACCAGTTCCGACCGGGTTATTCAGGCTATTGTGACCGGCTCCGGCGAGGCAGAAGTGATATTTTAGGCTAAAGTTAATCCGCATATTGCCGCTACACAGGTCAGGAAGATAAATTTTTAATACCTGGACGTACCACATTGTTTTGTACACAGGGTTCAATCAGGTAAAGGTGTTTAATTATGAGCATTCCAACGATCGGCAACTCAGCATCAGCGACAGATGGCCGTTCAACCGTCAAGCAGTCTGGCAATCAGCCTGCAGCCGGTGCCGGCACGGGCAATCAGAAAGCGGACTCGCGCGGTGGAGCCGCAGGGACCTCAGGCGCTGATGCTGTCTCTATCAGCAACCGCGCTACCGACCTGCAGGCGCTGGAAAGCAGCATTCGTGACTTGCCGGAAGTCAATTCGGCCCGCGTCACTGAATTGCGCGACAAGATAAATGCCGGTGAGTACCAGATTGACAGCCGCAGGCTGGCTGACAAAATCCTGGCATTCGAAAAGAATCTCTGACCACCTCCGGTTGCCCAGGACACAAGGACAGGACACCAGGACAGGACACCAGAACAGGTACACCACTGATCAATGAACAATAACGATCTGCAACAGTTGCTGGAAGACGACCGAAAACAACTTGACGCGTTGTCCGAGGTGCTGCAGGCCGAGCGCAGCTCCCTTGAGCAGCGCGATCTGGAAAAGCTCACTAGCCTGTTACAGCAGAAGCAATTGTTGCTGGGCAAAATCGAAGGCAATGACTACAAGCGCCGTCAACTGTTGCAGAAAGCCGGCGTGCCTGCGGCTCAGACCAGCCTCGCCCAATTGAAAAAACTGCTTGGCCAGGGTGATGACCAGACAATGGTCAGCCTGCTTGAAAGCATCGAACAGCGCCTGTCACAATGCCGGGAGCTCAGTGAAACCAATAGTGTTATCGTGCATCGCAGTCGTCTGAACACGCAGCGCGCACTGGACATTTTACGTGGCCCTGAATCTCTGTCAGACCTTTACACCAGCCACGGCAGCACCCGGAGCGGCGTCACCAAACGCGATCTGGGCAACGCCTGAACAAGGTGATTTATCATGGCCAGTGACGAGCGCTATTACACATCAACTGGCGACATTTTCAGTGTGCTGCGCACCCTGCAGTCTGATCGCTCAGCCATCAACGTGGAATTTGACGATTCCACCGCGCCCTACAGCAGTATGGTGCTGGATGTTGACCTCAAAGCCCGGACATTTCTGCTTGACGAGTTTGCGAATACTACCGCCCAAAAACGGGCAGAAGAAGGTCTGGTATTCGGTATACGCGCCTCCATCAACGGTATTCGTGTCCACGCCAAAGAACTGACGGTGAAACGCGTCGGCAAGGACCGGCGTGGCAAATTTTACGAAATTGAATTTCCGACCCGCATGCTTTACTTACAGCGACGCGACGCGTTCAGAGCCTGGGTCCCCGGTACACTGATGGTGGAAGCCTCAATGACCAGCACTAAACGACCGAATGAAATAACAGGCAGATTACAGAATATGTCCGCCACCGGGTTCCGGGTACTCATCGAAGGCAAGATACTGCCGCCCTTTGAAATGCTGGAAAAACTGAATGCACAGATGCCTCTCGCACTGGTCGAGCAGGAACTCGACTGTCCGGTGGAAGCTGTTTATTCACAATACACCAAGGAAAACAACCAGACAGTCTGCGGTTTCAGGTTCGGCAATATGACCCGCGCGGCACAAATCGCAGTCAATCGTTTTGTTACCCAGCTTCAGCGTGAGAATATCAGCAAATAACCTGTCGCTACTGCCAATCCGGGAGTTGTACCAATCTGGCCATATCCTCCGGGCGGTCGACATCCCAGCGCGGTGAAAGCTCCTCCCATGCAACGCCAGCCTTGGCTAACCTGACCCGCGTTTGCTGCAAAACCTGGTCTGATCCCCAGTCGATACCTTCAAACATGTCAGCAATGACCGGTTCGCGCAGGCCAACCAGCACATAGCCCCCATCTTCCGCCGGCCCCAGCACGACCTGTGCGCCTGAAGACAGTTTCTGCAGGGCCGCAGCAAGGTAGTCCGGATCGACAGATGGGCAATCGGCACCAACAATCAGTACCATGGCTGCATCGGCCAGTGCAAGCCGGGCGGCAAGCCGCATGCGCTCCCCCAGATCATTGCCTGTCTGGACATGCAACTGCTGCGCTGAACACAGCTCAAGAAAAAAACCCTCATGTCCAGCCTCGGACGCCCACAACTGGGCGGGCAGGAAGTCTTGCCGGCCAAGTCTCCGCCAGGTGTAGGCAATCAGTTTTTTATGCAATTGCAGGGCGGCCTCCTCACTAAGGAGCGACTGCAATCGGGTTTTGACACGTCCACGCACCGGCGCTTTGGCAAACACCAGCAATTTTGCATCAGGAAATCGATACCCAGGGATCCCCGCGTAATAGCGCTGATGCAAGACCGCAGGATCCGCCCCAAAAAAATACGCCAGCCGCAACCGCCACATCAACCAGATGGTTCGCAGTATGCCGTGTTTCTCCCAGCGCCGGCTGGAACTGATAACGCATGCCGTCAGACAGAGCGGTTTTCCCGCACTGCGCAGGCGCTTGCTGAGTGCCACATCTTCCATCAAAGCGATGTCCGGAAAACCGCCCGCTTCTGCAAACAGATCTCGCCGTACAAATATCGCCTGATCACCTGTGGCGACACCGGTCAACCGCGAACGCAGATTCATCATGGCTGCGACCAGCACAAACGCCGGATGGCTGCCACTGAGCCTGACATCAAACCGCCCCCAGTGTCGCCCGGTGACTGTCAGACCGTCGACAATCAACTGCGCAGCCGATGCCGGAAGCACGGTATCAATATGCAGAAACAGCAGGATATCGCCGGTTGCAGCAGTCGCGCCGGCGTTCATTTGCTGCGCCCTGCCTGGCGCAGAGATCAGCACCTTGTCAGAAAACTGCCGCGCCACTTGCTCACTGCCGTCAGAGCTGCCACCATCAACAATAATCAGCTCATGTCCGGCCGCCAGCAGTCGATATAACAGAGGCAGGTTACTGCGCAATGTCGACGCTTCGTTGAGTACGGGAATGATAATGCTGATAGTGGACACCGGCGCAGATTAACGCGCGCAGGGCAATGTGTAAATAGTTGAAAAAATATCACTACAAGGCTATGCGAACCGAAAATAAAGGCGGATAATATCGCGCCATTATCGGCACTTGATCAAAAGTCAGATTGCCCGAAATAAATTGGCCTGACAGCCGTTCTCTTCACGAGAGACAACGCGTAGTACGCACATATACTACCCACATATATAGTAGCTAAAGATACAGTAGCTAAAGTTATAGTACCCATATACAGCACTCATGAATCTTGAAAATTTTTATATTGTAGCAACCGACCCAGAAGTCCCCGCTTTACAGGTCAACATCTCCGGTCCCTACCTGACTCGCAAAGCCGCCCAGGCCGACATGGAAGCGGCTATAGACGAAGCTGCTGAACTGGACCCCAGTGCCCGCCTGTATCAATACCGCATCTGCAAGCTGGCCTGCCAGAAGCCAGGCGTTATCCAGCATATGGCCTGTCATGTTGCTGCCCGCTGACCCGATCATCCAATCCGCATCCCTTTACCCATGACTCATCATGCTGCCGCCCTGCAGGATCTGGCCGCACCTGATGGTGTCTGTTTTGGCTGCGGCAGTGCTCACCCCAGCGGATTGCACATCAAGAGCTTCTGGGACGCTGACGGAATACATGTCATCAGCCGGCACACACCAGACCCCAAGTACACCGGGTGGCCCAATCTGGTCTACGGCGGGCTGCTGGCCATGCTGGTCGACTGTCACTCCAACTGGACGGCCATGGCCCATCACTACCGCGCAGAAGGCCGTGAAGCCGGCTCAGGACCCCGCATCGACTGCGTCACTGGCAAGCTGAGCCTCAGCTATCTGAAACCCACTCCCATGGGTGTCGAACTGACCCTGAAAGCACATGTGGAAGGCGAGGTCGCCCGCAAGACGCGTATTATCTGCGAGATATGGGCCGGCGACGAGTTGACGGTCACAGCCGATTCGATATTCGTGCGAGTCGATGCGTCAAAACTGGCTGCAGCCGCGCATGGCTCACCGAATCCACCCTGATTAGCCCGCGCACGCCCCACTTCTCACATGCTATAATCCCGCCCGCTATCTTAAAGCCAGACTTTTGTTACACCCTGCTCCGGTGGCACAGCTGGATAGCGCGGCCCCCTCCTAAGGGGCAGGTCGCAGGTTCGACAAAATTGCCGGGAGCAATTTTGGATGACCGAAGGTCACCCGCAGGGCGAGGCCCACGGATGGGCCGAGTCAATCCTGCCCCATACTGAATTCACCGTGCTATAATCGCGCCCGCTATCTAAAAGCCAGACTCTTGTTACACCTTGCTCCGGTGGCACAGCTGGATAGCGCGGCCCCCTCCTAAGGGGC
>TARA_R110002072_G_scaffold118398_1_pt1 | contig 49371 bp, 38 predicted proteins | sample TARA_R110002072 | Tara Oceans TARA_R110002072 (sample SAMEA4397118) | marine metagenome | biome: Polar Biome; feature: [SRF] surface water layer (ENVO:00010504); material: water (ENVO:00002006), including particulate matter (ENVO:01000060) such as... | depth 5 m | reverse complement strand
GTAATTGATAGAGATTAGAATTCCACGGTATTTCGAATTTATTCAATAGGAATGTGGCTTTAGCCCATTCCTAATTGTAGAATATTATCTGATAGCGGCTTTAGCCGAAATATTAACCGAATCAATATTTCGGCTAAAGCCGGAAAACTATGGCCGTTTGTTTTAAACCTCCAGCTGAAGCAATAGGTAATTGATTGAGATTAGAATTCCACGATATTTCGAATTTATTCAATAGGAATGTGGCTTTAGCCCATTCACAGAATGTAAGATGATAATCCAGTCCGGCTTTAGCCAAAATATTGCGTGTTTAATGAGAAGTTTTTTGGTTAAATTTATTGGTGTAAGGCCTTAAATTTTTTATCTATATGCCGTTCGTCAAAGTCTATATCCATTTTGTATGGAGCACAAAAAATCGTTTACCTCATCTCAATTCTAAAGAATTGAGATTGAAGGTCTGGAATCATATACACGAAAATGCAAAAGCGAAGAAAATTTTCGTGGATTTCGTAAGTGGATATTCAGACCACTGCCATTGCTTGGTTTCATTGGGTGTAGACCAAACAATCGAAAAAGTCATGCAGCTGGTAAAAGGAGAGTCATCTTTCTGGATTAACAAGAATCAATTGACTACGGAAAAGTTTGAGTGGCAAGATGAATATTTTGCGGTCTCCGTATCTGAGTCTTTGCTGGCTAGAGTTAGAGGCTACATCAAAAATCAGGAAGAGCATCATAAGAAGAAAACCTTTCATGAGGAATATGATGAATTCATCGTCAAATATGGATTCCAGAAATTCCAAGATCTATGATTAAACTTCTATCTAAAGATGGAGGTAATTGATAGAGATTAGAATTCCACGGTATTTCGATTTTATTCAATAGGAATGTGGCTTTAACCCATTCCTAATTGTAGAATATTATCTGATAGCGGCTTTAGCCAAATTCCTCCTATCCCGTGCCTAGGAATGTGAACAAAACAATCACTCGGTATAAAAGTTGTAATTCATCAAAGCGATTATCAACTTCCTAAAAGCCTTTCCATGCTGGAATTTACTGATAAGGGCATTTATTGTCCTAGAGCAGACGTATACATTGATCCTTGGAAGCCTGTAAAGTCGGCTATCATCACCCATGGGCATAGTGATCATGCGAGAATGGGTAATGGACATTATATCTGCCACAAGGATACGGTGGCTATTCTGCGCTTGAGATTAGGTTTGGACATCGCTGTTCAAGGCGTGGACTATAATGAGGGGATTTCAATAAATGGAGTAAAAATCAGCCTACATCCTGCGGGGCATATCATCGGCTCTGCTCAGGTTCGTCTGGAATATAAGGGCGAAATATGGGTTGTATCAGGAGATTATAAGCTGATTCCCGATGGGCTGAGTGTACCCTTTGAACCGGTGAAATGTCATCATTTCATTACAGAATCTACTTTTGGGCTTCCTATTTATAAATTCCCCCCAACACAGGATATCTACACAAGCATCAATGAATGGTGGCAGCAAAATTCTGCAGAGGGCTTCAATTCCATTGTGATAGCTTATGCTCTGGGAAAATCCCAATCCATTCTACATCACCTAGATCAAAGCATAGGAGAGATTTACCTCCACGGAGCAGTAGCCAATTTGAATAATACACTTAATGAGAATGGACATAATTTTCCTGGAATCTGGGTTACTCCCGAGATGGATAGGAAAGCGATAAAGGGATCTATGATCGTTGCGCCACCTTCGGCATTGTCCACACCTTGGATGAGTAAATTTTCTCCTTCCCGAAAAGCACTGTGCAGTGGATGGATGCAATTGCGAGGCGCCAGAAGACGCTCAGGAGTAGATCGGGGTTTTGTATTATCAGACCATTGCGACTGGAACCAGTTGAATGAGGCTGTGCTGGCTACTGGTGCAGAAAACATCTATGTTACCCACGGCTATCAAACTACCTACGCTAAGTGGCTGACTGAACGGTACCACCTCAATGCTGTAGAAATGAAGACTCAATTTGAACCTGCGACTGGAGACGTGTAATAAGTTATGAAGGCATTTACTACCATGTTTACGACAGTTGACCAGACTACGAAGACCAATCAGAAGATTCAGGCCATGGTAGATTATTTTACCCACGCTGAGGAGGAGGATAAGATTTTTGCGGTTTCGATCTTGATTGGCAACAAACCCAAACGGCCTGTAAAAACTTCTGAGCTAAAAGAGTGGGCCGCTGAACTTGCGGATTTGCCTATGTGGCTTTTCGAAGAATCTTATTACACTGTTGGTGACCTTGCAGAAGCCATCGCCTTGGTACTTCCTGCGCAGAAAAAGGAACAACAGGTTTCCCTAAGAGAGACCTTAGCTCTTCTTGCTCGATTGACTGATTTACCCTCCGAGGAAAAAAAAGAGTTGATCATTGATTATTGGATGAGCGCTCCATTAGCTGAGCGATTCGTATTCAATAAGCTGATCACGGGGAATTTTAGAATGGGCGTTTCCCGACAATTGGTTATTAAAGCGCTGGCAAAATATCTAGATAAAGAGCAAACTTCTATTGCTCACCAGTTGATGGGAAAATGGAATCCTTATGAGGAAACCATGAGCTCCATGTTTGCAGCAGAAAGTCAATTGGACAAATCGTACATTCCCTATCCTTTTTTTCTAGCATACCAATTGGATTCAGAGCCCGAGGATTTGGGAGCTATTAGTGAGTGGTGTATAGAGAAAAAGCTGGATGGAATACGAGGGCAGATCATCGTAAGGAACAAGGAGATATTCGTGTGGAGTAGAGGCGAGGAGCTCCTGACAGATAAATTCCCCGAGTTTACTTCTTTGAAGGACTCGCTTCCCAAAGGCACCGTCCTAGACGGAGAGATTATTCCTTGGCGAGATGGCCAACCCTTACCTTTTCAGGTGATGCAGACTAGAATCGGCAGAAAGAATATTTCACCAAAATACCTGAAAGAAGCTCCCTTAGTCATGGTTTGTTTCGATGTGTTGGAAAAAGACGGGGTGGATCTGAGAGAGAGGCCTCTAATGGAACGTAGAGAGCTATTGAAAGAAATCATAGCACAACATTCTGACGGAAAGTTACTGCTATCAGAGGCTATGGATTTCACTAATTGGCAGGAAGTAGCAGTCTTTCGTGAGAATGCTCGTGAGTACAATTGTGAGGGAGTAATGCTCAAAAGAAAAACAAGTCCTTATGAGACGGGCAGACGTAGAGGGAATTGGTGGAAATGGAAAACAGATCCCATGACGGTGGATGGCGTGCTTCTTTATGCGCAAAGTGGCCACGGACGCAGAGCCAATCTTTTTACAGATTATACCTTCGCAGTTTGGGATGGGGAACTTCTAGTACCTTTTGCGAAAGCCTATTCTGGCTTGACTGACAAGGAAATCAATGAGCTCGATAACTGGGTTAAACGAAATACCTTGGAAAAATTTGGGCCAGTAAGAAGTGTCAAACCTGAATATGTTTTTGAGATCGCTTTTGAAGGAATCAATTCCAGCCCGAGGCATAAGTCAGGAGTAGCGCTTCGTTTTCCCAGAATCTTGAGATGGAGGAAGGATAAATCCGTTAAGGAAGCAAACACTAAAAACGATTTGTTGCAATTGATAGAAGCACAAAAGCCATGAATAGCTTCGCTGATGTATGGTTTTCCAACCAAGGATGGACTGCGCATGCCTTTCAGAAAAAGACTTGGTCTGCCATGGCCAAAGGCCGTTCGGGTTTATTGAATGCTCCGACTGGCTATGGGAAGACCATGGCTATTTGGTTTGGCGTTTTGCATCACTACTACATACAGCGGAAAGTAAAAAAAGGCAAGGATACCCGAAAGTTGCATTGTCTCTGGATTACACCTTTAAGAGCTTTATCCAGTGAGATACATTCCGCTACTACCTTGGTGAGTGATGATTTGGCTCTTGATTATCAGATAGGTTTACGAACTGGTGATACTTCTACTAAAATACGACAAGCACAAAAGAAGAAGCCCCCTCAAGCGCTAGTCACCACACCCGAAAGTGTGCATATTTTGCTAGCTGGAAAAGGATATACGGAGTACTTCTCTGAGCTGGAATTTGTAATAGTAGACGAATGGCACGAGCTGATGGGCAGCAAAAGAGGCGTGCTAATCGAGCTAGCACTAAGCCGGCTAAAAGCCCTCAATCCAAAGTTAAAGATCTGGGGGATTTCCGCCACTATTGGGAATTTAGAAGAGGCTCAAGACATACTTCTAGGCCCGGAGAATTCAGGTGTGATGATCAAATCAGCGATTAAAAAGAAGTTGCAGATAGAAACCTTGCTTCCCGAAATATTGGAGAAATTCCCATGGGCAGGACATCTGGGCGTTCACATGGCTGAAACGGTCATTCCTATCATTGATAAGAGCCAGTCCACCTTATTGTTTACGAATACACGTTCGCAGGCAGAGATTTGGTATAGACAGCTGCTTGAGCTTAAACCCGACTGGGCAGGAGCGATTGCGCTTCATCATGGTTCGCTGAGTAATGAGATTCGCATGTGGGTGGAGGCAGCGTTGCATGAGGGTAGTTTGAAAGCTGTGATCTGTACCAGTAGTTTGGATCTTGGGGTAGACTTCAGGCCTGTTGATACGGTTGTGCAGATAGGATCTCCGAAGGGAATTGCACGTTTTCTCCAGAGAGCAGGAAGAAGTGGACACCAGCCTGGAGCTTTAAGTCGCATTTATTTCTTACCCACTCATTCCCTAGAGATAATGGAGGGAGCTTCGCTCAAATTCGCAGTGAAGGAAGGGATGATGGAACGTAGAATTCCATACATCCGCTCCTTTGATGTGTTGATTCAATACTTGGTCACGCTAGCAATTTCCGAAGGGTTCAAAGCAGAGGAAACATTCAATGAAGTGAAGAGCACCCATTGTTTTTCTTCTATTACAAAAGATGAATTTAACGAATGCCTGCTTATGATCACCAAAGGCGGACGCTCTCTGGGTGCTTATGATGAATTTCATAAGGTGGTTTCGGAAGAGGGTGTTTTCAAGGTCACAAGTCGCAGAATTGCCCATAGACATTTGCTCAACATCGGAACTATCGTCAGCGATGCGATGATACAGGTGAAGTTCATGGGTGGAAAATACTTGGGAACTATAGAAGAATGGTTTATCTCTAAACTGAAACCTGGGGATACCTTTTGGTTTTCGGGAAGAAATCTGGAGCTGGTGATGGTGCGGGAAATGCAGGCGATTGTAAGAAGCAGTTCGGGTAAGAAAGGTGCTGTGCCTTCGTGGATGGGAGGAAGGTTGCCACTTTCCGCAGACTTGGGTGTAGCTCTACGTCATTCTATGGATGTAATCCATAATCCTGTGAAATTGAAAAGCCCTGAGCTACAGTTTTTGAGTCCGTTATTTGAAAAGCAGAGAGAGCTTTCTGCTCTTCCTGCTGAAGGCACTCTTTTAATAGAAAATATTCAGACTAAATATGGGTACCACCTTTTTGTCTATCCTTTTGAGGGGAAATTTGTTCATGAGGGAATGGCCGCGGTGATTGCATTTCGACTGAGTAAAATCAAACCTGCGACTTTTAGTATTGCTACTAATGAGTATGGATTTGAGTTGCTGAGCGATTCTCCAATTCCAGTGGAGAAAGCATTGGAGCTAGGCTTGTTTAGTACAGATGATTTGGTCTCTGACATTCGACTTGGCATCAATACCACTGAGATGGCGCGCAGAAGATTTAGGGATATTGCTAGCATCGCTGGTTTGGTCTTTCAGGGATATCCAGGCAAACCAATCAAAACAAGACATCTGCAAGCCAATTCAGCTCTTTTCTTTTCCGTTTTTGAAGATTACGATCCGGGAAACTTATTGCTTAGACAAGCTTATGATGAAGTGATGGATTTTCAATTGGAGTCAGCTCGTATGTATGCGGCCTTCGTGAGGATCAGCACCCATGCCATTAATTTGACTTTTCCTTCGCGCCTAACTCCCTTTTCTTTTCCTATTTTCGCAGAGTCCTTCCGGGAAAGGTACAGCAACGAAGATTGGCAAACCCGTTTGGGAAAACTTAAAGACAGATTGGAGAAATAATAGCTCCCAGATGAACTATGAATTTTTATTACAAGGAGGAATTAATTCAATTATTACCAGAGAAAGTCGCTTTTTTACCTGAACATCAGATTCTTGTGGTGGCGGATCTGCATCTGGGAAAAGCCTCTCATTTCCGCAAGGAAGGTATAATGATTCCTCTGCCAGAAATTTCCCCTGATCTGCAGAGAATGGATAAGTTGATTATGACTTTAAAACCTACCACCGTGGTTTTTCTGGGAGATTTATTCCATAGTTCTCTGAATAAGGAGTGGGAGGGTTTGAAGGGATTTCTTCTATGTCACCCAGCTATTCGTTTTATTTTGACCAAGGGGAATCACGATATTCTCTCTGCTTCAGTGATGGATGATACTTCTATTGAGGTTGTCTATGAGTTTAAAGTGGGAAAGTATCTGCTTTTCACCCATGAACCAGAAGCAATAGTGGAGGAAGATAAGTTGAATATTGTAGGACACATTCATCCCGGTGTATTGATTAAAGCCAAAGGAAGACAAAGCTTTCGCTTACCCTGTTTTCACTACCATAATCAATGTTTAATTCTACCTGCTTTTGGACAGTTGACCGGGCTTCATATTTTGAAAAAGGCCGCTGGAGCCAAGATTTACCCAGTGTTTTCAGATGAGGTTATAGCCTTGCCTTAAATAGGCTCTTGCTATTATGTCAGTTCTAAGGAATTCTATTGGCACTTTTATCAAATACCCTTTTTTTGAGTAAATGGAATGATTTTATCAGTCTATGCTTCCCTTACCTAATTATCTTAACTTTATAAATCACATGCTAAAGCCGCTTGAAAGAAAAACTTAAACTACTTGAACTGTTTCTAAAAAGCTCCAATTTTGACCGAGGAATTCGGCTGGGAGTGGGTATAGCAGTTCCCTTTGCTGTATTATGTTTTTTAGGGTATGTTGAATATGCTCCGGCTGTTGTAGTCGGCACTTTTTTAAACGCGCCTGGTGATATTCCAGGTAGTTTCAAACGAAAGATCAATGCCATTTTAGTCAGTATAGGCTTAACGATGGTTATTACAGCTATCATCCTGTTTTCAAAACCTTTCCTACCTCTTCTAGTAGTGGCGCTGTTAACTATTTCATTTATTGTCTCGCTGATTTCTGTTTATGGTTTTAGGGCGTCTTTAGTTTCTTTTTCTGGTTTGCTCGCAATGGTAATGGCATTTGCCATTCAGAAGGAAACTCCTCATGAGATTTTAGTACAGGTTGGTTTGATGGGAGTTGGTGGCCTGTGGTATTTGGTAGTATCCTTTGTTTTTCAAAAACTTGCTCCAGTAAAAGACCAGAATCAGCTATTGTCGGATACGCTTCTGCTTATTGGTGAGTATCTAAAATTACGAGCCAAATTATTAACAGGGAAAGCTAAGCGTGACGAACACGTTAAACAAACATTCGTGCTTCAGCATAAAATCAATGAAAAGCACGAAACACTTCGAGAAGCATTGCTGACATCACGCAAACGCTCTGGAAGGTCACATTATGAAGAAAAGCAACTTCTCATTCTACTTTCTTCTATCCGTATCTTCGAATTGATAGAGGCAATACACTTGGATTATAAATTGATCGATGAGGTTTTTGGCAAGCGTAAAGAGTTTCTTAAAGCTTCAAAGAAATTGAGTAAAATAATGGGGAATCATCTTATACGTTTGTCTGAATTATTGATTCAAAAGGATAAAATACCAAATAAGGATACTTTGTTAACTGCATTATCAAATACCAATGAATCTATCACAAATTACGTTGATACAGTCAAATTGCCGGCAGCTCGTGAGGGTGCTTTGATGTTGAAAAATCTATACGATTACCAAGAGCAAATCCTTCAAGAAATAAAGGCTATCAGACGAGTGATGGCAAATGTCAAAAATGCCTCTGTAGTATCGCTGAAAAGAGAAGATTCTAGTCATTTTTTGACACTTCAAGAATACAGACTAAATGTTCTTAGTCAAAATTTCAGTCTGGACTCCACCATGTTTAGACATTCGTTACGCCTCACCATTGCGATTGTGGTTGCTTATCTCATAGGTTTTCTGTTTGATATTCAAAACAGCTATTGGATTTTACTGACCATTATAGTCATTATGAGACCTAGCTATGGCCTAACCAAAGAACGTTCGAAAGATCGAATCATCGGTACACTTATAGGTGCTGCTTTTGCTGTAAGTATAGTTTTGCTTACTCAAAATATAGTGGTCTATTCTGCGCTGGCATTTGTATCGATGATATTGGCATTTTCATTGATCCAGCAGAATTATAAGTATTCAGCTGCATTGATCACCATTAGTATTGTTTTTGTGTATTCCGTGATTAATCCTAATGCCTTTGAAGTGATTCAATTTCGGGTAATTGATACGATCATAGGGGCAGTTATCGCTGTGGTTGCCAATTATTTAATTTTTCCAAGTTGGGAAGTCAATAATTTAAAGCAAGTGCTGCTCAATACATTAACAATGAATAGAAAGTACCTGCTAGCGACACATGAGCTATATCAGGATATCAACAAAAACAATCACGCCTATAGTGTGGCTAGGAAAGAAGCTTTTCTTGCCATAAGTAATTTGAATGCCGCCTTCCAGAGATTAACCCAAGACCCAAAGTCGAAGCAGAAGGAATTTCAACTGATTTATGAAATTGTGACGCTCAATCAGACCATGATTTCAGCTATTGCATCCATTGGTAATTTTATCGTCAGTCATAAAACCACCCCTGCTTCTAAAGAATTTAATCTACTCATTGAAAAAATTTCTAACACCTTACAGTTTTCATTCGATAGCTTAGCTCATACTGAAATAAAGCAAGGTGTGGCTGAAGAAAATAGTGAAGATGCACAGGAGAAATTGTTAGGCAAATACCACCAATTATCAAGTTTGAGAGATGAAAATATCCGTCAAGGTAATACCGAATTAGATACAGAAACGCTTCATGAACTTCAGGAAGCATACCTAATGGCCAATCACTTGAACTGGCTTAAGTCTCTTTCTGAAAACTTAAAAAAGGCCACTGAACGGTATCGTATGGCTATTGTAGAAAGTGAGTAGTTACTTTAATAATCAAATATTCTTATCCTGCTTCCTTTTTGTAATTGGTAAAGGCTTGAATCATGATTCGGTTGTTATTCAATTTAATAATACAAGCAACTTTGATGGATATGACCGTAATTTGGCGGAGATCAGCTATAGTCCTACTGTGAAACTAGTGAGAAGAGGGAAGAGCTAGCAATATTAGAAAAGGTGTATTAAATGGCCAGTTCATTGTTTGCAAACCATATATCTCAAAGGATCATCAAAATATCTTCTCCTGAATACTCTAAATTATTTCACTACAATATCTTATCTCTGAAATCCCAAACACAAATAAGTAACCATGTATTTTCTGAGATGAAGAAGTTGACAATAATAGGAGGAGGTCCAGCAGCACTAATACTTGCCGCTGAGCTGGACACTAAGAAATATAAAGTGACCCTGTGTGAGAGGAAAAAAACTATGGGTCGGAAATTTTTGGTAGCCGGTGAAGGTGGACTGAATCTGACCTACAACTCCTCCATTGAAGAGCTGATTAAGCGCTACTTCCCAAGTGACTTTATGGAGCCTATCATTCGTCAGTTTACGAATAAGGATTTGATAAACTGGCTGAATGCGCATGATATACCCACCTTTATTGGGTCAAGTAATCGGGTTTTTCCTGAATTGGATCTAAAGCCTATTGAGGTTCTCAATAAAATCCTGGGATTTATCTCAGGTAGAGAAATAGACTTCAAATTAGGTACGAAGTGGGTAGGATGGGATAAGGATGGGCAATTGTCCTTTGAAGATATAGATGCAATAGATTCTGATATCGTAATATTTGCGATGGGTGGATCCAGCTGGAAAGTGACTGGCTCAGATGGAGGCTGGAAAAAACTATTCGAGGAGCGTGGTGTGAAAGTGCAGCCATTTAGAGCGGCCAATTGTGCTTTTGAGATAGATTGGGATAAAGATTTCATAGAGAAACACGAGGGGAAACCTTTGAAAAACATTGCATTGACTTATGCTAACCATTTTTCTACAGGGGAGTTGGTCATCTCCAAATTTGGTCTGGAGGGAAATGCCATTTATGCTTTAAGCCAAAAGATTCAGGATAAGCTTCTTACCCAAGAAAGTGTTGTAATCCATTTGGACCTAAAGCCCACCATGTCCGTAGAACAACTGCGGGCAAAATACAAGAATGCAGGACGAGCTAAGGTTACAGATATTCTTAAGAAGGATTTAAATCTTGACCGTACCTCGATTGGACTTTTGAAGCAATTCACCGCAAAAGCTACTTTTTCGAATCCTGATCTACTGATGGAAACTATCAAATCCGTCCCCGTAACCATCAAATCCGCTGGGGGATTGGATGAAGCCATCTCAAGTCTTGGTGGAATTGCTTTGGAGGAGGTAGATGAGAATTTTCAGTGTAAAAAAATTCCTAATACCTATGCAATTGGAGAAATGCTGGACTGGTATGCACCCACGGGCGGGTATTTGTTGCAGGGCTGCTTTAGCATGGGATTCGTATTAGCGAAATACTTGAATGGCCTAGATGAATAAGTGGAGGGAGGTGCACCTGCGTCTCTCATCTGATAAATAGGGGATTAATTATCCCGAAAACATAGTCTTCAATTTTTCCTTAATTTGTATGCTTTACTTGAAAGGTGCGATTACAGGCTCAGGCTACAAGTAGAAGCATCGTTAACGAAGAAAAACACATAAATAAAATGCGAATTCTTTTTACTGGAGGATCTGGCAAAGCAGGGAAATATGCAGTAGCCTATTTGCTCGATCAAGGACATAGAGTAGTGAATGTAGATCGGGTGCCTTTGGATCATCCAGGGGTAGATAACCTGATCGCGGATATTACGGATTCAGGTCAGATGTTCAATGCCATGAGTTCCTATGCCGGCTTAGATGAGTTGGAAGCTGGAACTGGCGTACCAAAGTTTGATGCCGTGGTGCATTTTGCGGCGGTACCAAGAATCTTGATCAATCCTGACAATGAGACTTTTCGTGTCAATACCATAGGAACTTACAATGTGATCGAAGCAGCTGTAAAGCTGGGCATTAAGAAGGTTGTTATCGCTTCCTCGGAAACCACCTACGGTATTTGTTTTTCGGACGGGAAAACAGACCCCCATGTGCTGCCCTTGGAAGAGGATTACGATGTGGATCCCATGGATAGCTACGGCTTATCAAAGGTGGTAAATGAGAAAACTGCCCGCAGTTTCCAACGACGCTCAGGGATTGATATTTATGCGTTGCGTATTGGGAATGTCATTGAGCCACACGAGTACGCTGAACTCTTTCCAGATTACTTCAAAAACCCAGAGGTACGTCGTAGAAATGCTTTCTGCTATATAGATGCACGAGACCTCGGACAGATCGTGGATTTGTGTTTGAAGAAAGACGGCCTTGGTTATCAGGTTTTCAATGCTGGAAACGATCATAATGGCGCGATCCTCCCGAGCAAGGAATTAGCGGAACAGTTCTTTCCAGGTGTGCCCATCACTAGGGAATTGGAAGAGCATGAAGCCTTGTTTTCAAATCGTAAAATCCGTGAGGTTCTGGGCTTCAAAGAGCAGCATAACTGGCGGAAATACGTGAAAGGAGAATAATAAGGAGATGGATAAAGTATGGCAAATGTCAAACTTTATCCCTCTTTTATATAGAGGTAGAACTAATTCCTAGCTATGTACCTGCTCCCACTTTTCTTCAAAAAGCTTTTGGAGTTGCTCCAATTCTGTCTGGTACATGGTTTTCCTTCGAGTGCCAAAATACAGCGTATTTTCTAAAGGCGGATTGCCTTCCCAGACCAGCATGATGCTACCAGAAGCTATTGCTTCTTTGCATAGAAAATCAGGCAATACAGAAAAACCATTGCCTCCACTTAGGCATCTGATGATAGAGCTGATATTCGGAACTATGTAGTTTGGGCTGAAATCGGGATGTTCGCCGAAATTCTTCAACCAGAAATTTTTCATGTGTTCCATGTCTCCGGCAGTGCTGTACCACAATTGCTGCTTGAGATAATTGCCTACCGCGGAAATATCTTTCTTTTTCAGTAGGGAGTCCAATTCCTTTCGATCCGTTCCGCTACCCGCAACCAGCACAATCTTTTCCTTTGAAAATGGACGGTAGCTTAAGTTTTTCTGATTCCCCTTTTGCGGAGTTACTATCAAATCAAGCAGTCCATTATCCAGATCATGCTGCATCTGCGGATATTCTCCGAATTTGATAATCAGGTTAAATGGAAGCCCTGGAATATGTTCCTCTAAGGTGTATTGAAATGTTTCAAAACACATTCCTACGCTGATTGTGGCCCGTTCGGACTTAGAGCGCTTATGGAAATGCTGTTCTGCAGCTTCCAGTTTTTTCAGGGGCTCCAAAATGAAATTATAGAGAATTTTCCCTTTTTCCGTAGGCACCATGCGTCGCGCAGAGCGGTCAAAAACCTTGTAACCAGTATACGCCTCCAAGGAATTAAGGTGCAGACTCACACCCGGTTGGGATATGAACAGTTCCTGCGCGGCAGCAGACAAGGTGCCTGTTTCAAATATGGCTTTAAAGGTACGGTACCACTCTAAGTTGACTTGCATATCTATAATTATTATGATACAAATGTACAACTTAAGTTATTTTGATGATGAAAGTATTTCATGAAACTTTGCATTTCAAACGAAATTGATTTAAACATGAAGAAAGTATTTGCAATAAATGGAGGCCAGATATTCGGGCATTCAGCAGGGAAATTCAATAAAACATTGTTGGAGTTGGACAAGGAATTCTTTGCCGATGAAAATGGATTTGAATTACAAACTACCGATATCAATGAACCCTATGTGCTAAGTGAGGAAGTGGAGAAATACGTATGGGCAGACGTGATTATCTACCATTTCCCGGTCTGGTGGTTTGGGATGCCAAACGGTCTGAAAAAATATATAGATGAGGTATTCACCGCAGGACATAGAAAGGGCATGTACTACAGCGATGGACGGAAAGCAGAAAACCCAGAAGTAGGCTATGGGACAGGGGGAAGATTGTCAGGCAAATATTACATGGGGACTACTACCTGGAATGCTCCAGAAAGTGCCTTTTTGCTCCCGGGGGAATTTTTTGACCAAACCAGTGTTGACGATGGTGTTCTTTTTGGCTTTCATAAGATGAATGCTTTTCTATCTTTGGAACGCATAAATGGGGTACACTTTCACGATCTGGAGAAGAATGTGACCCAGGAGCGCATAGATGCCTATACCAAGAAGTACCAAAAACACTTGAAAAATATTTTTCTACCACAAAGCCTGATAACTACAACACGATGAAAATTTATTTGACCGCAATTGCCAAAGCCAAACCAGAATTTACTTCCGAAATAAAAACTGCCTTAGAGCGCATGGTGGTGGAAACTACAAAAGAGAAAGCCTGTATACAATACGATTTGCATCAGGGGATTGATGATGCCAATACCTTTGTGTTCTATGAGATTTGGGAAGACCAAGCTGGCTTAGACTTGCACAATAATCAGCCCTATATTCAAGAATTTGTTGCAATGGCTGCTGCAAAACTTCAGGAGCCACCAACCATCATTAAAATGACAAAAGTTTAACAGGGAATTTTCCGCAGTTTGACATGTATGCTGACTTAAAAGTTGCGTGTCATACTGCGGATTCCTGTATTACTCCGTTAACTCATTCTACCATTATTTTTATCAATTGGAATAGCCTCCATCTTTCTCAAAAGACCTTGGCTCTTTACCCAATAATCTAAATCCTTGGCCTCCGGGCCTTCTAATAATCTTTTTGCTTTTTTATATTCCTTTTCTAAAAGCTTTTTGTCAAAGCTTACCTTTTCAAGAATCGTTTTGTAATAGTTCAGAAAAGAGCGTTTATCCATTGTTTCATTACTTTTTGTTCAACATAAAACACAGACTTGCTTAGATCTGTAAATCACTAACCTAAAACTATATTTATTGTCTAGGTAGAAGTAGGTAAAGGCAACCTAGATAGATTGCCTTTTGACCCTTAAGAAATTTGGATTGTTTTTACTGGTTTTTGCTTGGCTTCCTCCCGTTTTGGGATAATGAGTTTCAGAATACCGTCTTGATACTTAGCCTCTATATTGTCACTTTCTACCGTATTTGGTAAGTAAAAGGAGCGCTTAAAGGAACGGTAACTGAATTCTTTACGGGCGTAGTTTACATTTTCTCTAGTAGTGTCTTCCGAATTCTCGGAAACTGCTGCCTGTATAGTCAAGGTGTTGTTGTCCAGTTCCACCTTGAAATTCTCTTTTTGCATTCCCGGAACAGCCATTTCTACCCTGAAGTCATTTCCCGTCTCTGCTATGTTGACGCTCGGTAGTGTGCTGCTTTCAGTTGATCTCCCAAACCCAGCAGCATCCAGCCAGTCCACTAATCCTCTACTAGGAAAGTCATCAAATAAGGATGTAGCTGGACTGTACCCGTTTCTTTTCATTAATGTGTTCATTGCTTTTACATTTTAGAGTTAAACAAATAAACGTTCTTGAAAGGATGAGTCAGCGAGACTATCAAATCAAGAAACCAATTAAAGAATCGCGATTCTGAGAGAGAAAATACAAGTCAGATGCCAATAGTTTTATGCGTGAATTTTGTCACTTTTTTCTGAAAAAATGTCAGAACTGCAGTTTATCAACAGGTAAAAAATGTCAGAAACGGCCTTCTAAAGCTGTAATAGCGCTATTCTTTCGTGAAAATGGATTTCTATGGTCAGTATCTATTCTGAAATTAACTCAGGAAAAAACACCGAAAAAGTACTGCCTTTGCCAAGCTCGCTTTGCACCTGTATCGATCCTTTATGGTTTTCTACTATTCTCTTGCAAAGCGCCAAACCTATTCCTGTGCCATTAAATTCAGAAGAAAGTCGCTTAAAGGGCTCAAAGGCCTTTTCCGCATACTTTTGATCAAAGCCAATTCCATTATCTGTTAAGGTGATTTGGTAACCTGACTCCTGTTCAGAATCATCTCTACTTTCAACAATTGAAATGGAGGTAAGGCTGATGTGTGGGACTCCATGATTAAACTTGATTGCATTGCTTATCAAGTTGCTGAGGAGTTGATGAATCTGAACTCGTACACCCAGAATTACTGGCAGATTGGAAACTTCCAGTACAACCTGCTTGTCTGAAATTAACACTTCAAACTCAGATAAAACGTCAAGCACCACTGCATTCAAATCAATAGGGATAAATTGAGAGTGATCATGCGAAAGCTTTGAATAAGCCAATACGTCTTTTATTAGCTGAACCATCTTTTCTGCGCTGCTGTCAATTTTTCCTAAATACCATTCCAGCTTTTCTCTATCGTCTATTTCAGCTTTTGCCAGATCTGCGAATGCCCTGATTTTCCGTATAGGTTCCTGAAGATCATGTGAGGTCACGTAAGCAAATTCTTCCAATCGCTTATTCTGCATTTCTATGCTCTTGGCATCCCGGTCTTTTTGCTCCTCCGCCAGTTTGCGCTCTGTCAGGTCTCGCGTTACTTTGGTGAAACCAATTACATTATCCTGCTCGTCATGCAATGCAGTGATTACTATATATCCCCAAAATGTTGTTCCATCTTTACGAACCCGCCAGCCCTCATGCGAAGCTCTACCATTTAGCGTTGCTTCATTGATTAATTTGCATGGAAGCCCATCCTTTTGGTCTTCTGGAAGGTAAAATACACTGAAGTTTTGGCCTATAATCTCTTGCTCCTGGTACCCTTTTATTTTTTGAGCACCCTTGTTCCAATTTTGTATCGTACCATCTATGTCCATTAGTATAATGGCATAATCCTGCACTTCTTCAATCATCCGCTGGAAACGGTACTCAGACTGGTAGGTAGGTGTGCTGTTATAGTCTTTCATTGATTTGTGGAATTTAAAACAAAGGGCAATTTTTCACCTGAGAGCAGCTGAGTTAGGGTGTCTGTCAGAGTTTTAATACTATGCGCCTTTGTGAAAAAATGCGTAGCTCCTAATCTCTGGCAATCCTCGATATCTGCCTTATAGGAGGAGGTAGAATAGATGATGACAGGCACTTTTTCATATCCTGCTAGCTGACGGATCTGAGGGAGACATTCCTTCCCTGAAAGTATAGGCATATTCAGGTCTAAGAATATGAATTGCGGCTTGTCATTCAAACTTGAGAGGAAATCAAGCGCTTCGAGTCCGTTTTGAGCTGAGGAGTATTTAATTGGAATTGGCACCTTCTTCAGTCCAATTTCAAAAAACTCCCTGTCATCCAGATCATCATCTATTAGAAAGCAGTTTACTTCAAGCATTTTAGTAAAGTCAAGCTCCAATTTAGCATATTGAAATAAGCGGACAAAACAGGATTTTTAGGTTTCATTGATTTAGTCCCTGTTGGAATGTGTTTTTTATTGATTGTCATTGGACCTATAAAACTCGGAGAAATGTCTTTACTGAGACTTTCAAACCATTTGATAAGTACTGAATAGCAGGATGTAGTTAGGTCAGAATAGCTTTCCATGTAACTAAATTTTCATAATTAGAAATGAAAACTAAGCCGCTAATCTTTTTAACTTAGGGTATCAACTAACCAATCCTAAAAATTATAATGGGCATTTTCAATAAAATACTGGGTAATGCAAGTGAGGTCTCTGTAGAGAAGCTGACCGAGAAGTACGGAAGATTACTTGCTGAGGGAGAGCAGATCGAGTTGGGATTTCAGCTGATTCGGGATACGTTTATGTTTACAGATAAGCGCCTTATAATTATTGATGTTCAAGGACTTACCGGAAGCAAAGTGGAGTATAAGTCCATGCCTTATAAGAGCATATCCAGATTTTCACTGGAAACAGCTGGTACCTTTGATTTAGACGCCGAACTTAAGATTTGGATATCCAGTGAGAATATGCCTTCCGTCAGTAAGCGATTCAATAAAAGCATTGATGTCTATGAAGTACAAAGATACTTAGCTGCTAAAGTGATGTAGGAGAGAGGTGAACAATGATTCCGCCTAGGGCTTCCTATGATTTATTCTAGTCCTGATGGGAGCGTGGTTATAAATTCAAATTTTTTGATGCAAAAATTTCTCCAGAAAACGTCCTTCTGAAATATCCATCATGAGGGTATATTAAACAAATACTTGCTTTAGCAGGGTGTTTTTAAGCCCATATCAACAAAATAATAAGTGAATAAGCTTATTTATTTCCTTTACTAGTTCCACCTGAGTGATTTAGTCAATTAGAATAATCTGTTGACTTTTCTAAAAAGATCATTTATCTTGACACCTTTAAATTAAAATTTCAAAGATAAATTTATTACTTACATTTTCTTTTTATCTACTCTGAATTAGAGATAGAAACTATTGAATGAGAATGAACTGGTGTTAATTCCTTCTTCTATGCCTTTATTAAATCTTTCATATTCCAAACAAGACGATGCCCAGATTTGGATCCAAATGAAAGCAGGAGATTTAGATGCATTTAATCTAGTCTTTAATCATCATGTAGATTTTCTGATTAGGTATGGTCACAGTATTACCACGGATCAGCAATTAATTGATGATTGTGTACAGGAAGTTTTTTCAAGGATTTGGCAAAAAAAAGAACAGTTAAAATCAACTGACAACATCAGGTATTATTTGATTGCTTGTTTCAGGAAAGAACTTCTGAAAATGATGAAAAAAGTAGCGAAAAGAGAATCGATTTTTGGAGGCTTATTTTCAGGATCTGTGATTGAATTCGATGCTTCTTTAGAGTCTAACATGATTTTTAATGATATTAAAAGGGAACAGATTGCCAGCCTTAACGCTTGCTTCAAGAAATTGAGCTCCCGACAAAAGGAAGTGGTTTATCTCAAGTATTATAATGATCTGAGCATTGCAGAAATAGGAGAGGTAGTTGAATTGGACACTAAAGCTGTTTACAATACCCTTTCTAAGGCAATGATTATTCTTCGGAAACACTTGAAAAAATAGCTTACGATTCCTGAATCATAAAGGCAACTTATCCTAATAAGCTGCCTTTTTGTATTTATAGATTGTATTATGAAATAACCTGTAAGAATTTTTTTTTATATTTTTTTTCAAAAAATAGGGAGTAATCCAAGGGGGTATGGGATTATAGGGGTAAGTAATTACCAATTTATTGCCTTGAAAAAATCAAATAAGCTATACATCGAATATACAATTCAGGATTTTTTAACTGATGAGACCTTTATTAATTGGGTGAAAGGACGTGCAACCCATGTTGATTGGGATGTGATACTAGATAATAATCCAAATTTATTAACTCATGCAAATGAGGCTAAAAAGCAAATTGAGCTACTTTCATTCGAGACATCACCAATTGATGAGAAACGGATTTCCATACTCCATCAAAGGATATTAGAAAATATAGAAGTTGGTGAAAAAGTAAATGTAATCCCAATTAGCATTGCTTCTAAGCGAAAGAGACCTAGCAAACCAAATTTTTTATGGGTAGCGGCAATTAGCATAGCGATTTTATCTCTTTTGGGCCTTGGAGTGTGGAATGCTGTATTGAAGAATTCTACCACCATCGATTACGGTGAATATATCACCAAAGAAACAGCAAAAGGCCAACGTCTAACCGCTATTTTGAGTGATGGTAGCAAGGTGGTGCTCAACTCAGGAGGTAAGCTAAGTTATCAGCAATTTTTTAGTGATACCGCGAGAATAGTGTTACTGGAGGGAGAGGCATTTTTTGAGGTTGCTGAAGATAAAAATAGGCCTTTTAGAGTGATTACAGGTAAGACTGTTACTACCGCTTTGGGAACTTCTTTTAATATCAATCAGGGAAACGAAGATGTTAGGATCTCATTGGTATCCGGAAAGGTAGAAGTGGGTATCACTGACAATGCTGGAGCAAAAGAAAGCCTCTCATTGCTTCCTGGAGAACAGGTTGTCGCGGATGTACAAGGTCCCATATCTTTTATAAAAGAAAACTTTGATCCCGAGGAAGTTACAGCCTGGCAAAGAGATGTTTTATTTTTTAAGAATGCTTCTAGTGCAGCAGTTTTTCAGAAAATAGAATTGTGGTATGGGGTAGATATACATTCAGATAAGGATTACCATACTAAAGAAGATTGGCACTACACAGGAAGTTTCGAAGGGGAGAAGCTTGAGGATGTATTATCAAGCATAGGATTCGTCAAAGGCTTCTCATATACGATCAAAAAAAATAATCAAGTCCACCTACAACCAAACTAAAAATTATATGAAACAGAAGTACTTGGAGACTTTAAAAAAGAGGGGAATAACGGCCATTATCCCCCTCAAAATCAGCCTTTACAGGCCTTGAGTTTTTAACAAACCGAATTATTCATTAAAAACATTACTAAAGTATGAGATTAATTATACCAAAGCCCCATTTGGTTCTGAAAATGACTGCCTTTTGGTTAGTATTTCAGGTTACTGGGATGGGATTCTTAATGGCTGCCTCCAATGGAAACCAAAAGGGTGATACAATAGAGGACGTCTATGTTGATCTGATCTTTCAGCAACACACTATCGTAGAAGCTTTCGAAATTATTGAAGCTAAAACAAAGTTGAAGTTTTCTTATGATGAAACTGACCTAAACAAGGAGGTTAAGATCAGTAAGAAATTTGTCAATACCTCGCTAGAACAGGTTCTTTCCTATTTAGGAGAAAAGGCAAGCTTACAGTTTAAGCAAATAAATAAGACGATTAATGTAGTCCCTGTCAAAAAAAGCAATCAGTATTCCGCCGAAAGGATAATTACTGGGATAGTGACGGATAGTGACGGAATTAGTATTCCGGGCGCTAATATCATAGAAATAGGAACCACCAATGGTACGGTCACTGATATTGATGGTGAGTTTAAGCTTACGCTGACTACAACCAATCCTGTGATTAAAGTCTCTTTCGTCAGTTATCAGACTCAGGAAGTTAGAATCGGTGCCTCAAGTGTCTATGATATTGTGTTGGAAGACGATCAAGAGGCACTTGACGAGGTAGTTGTGGTAGGATTTGGAGAGCAGAAAAAAGTATCTGTGGTTGGGTCGGTGACGACTATCAAGCCTAGAGATCTAAAAATACCTACTTCCAGCCTTTCTCAGTCATTTGCAGGTAGACTTTCAGGTGTTGTTGCTGTACAGCGTTCAGGTGAGCCAGGTAGAGATGCAGCCCAGTTTTGGATCAGAGGACTTGCCACTTTTGGCAATACTAATCCTTTGGTATTTATGGATGGGATAGAGATTTCAATTGGTGATATGAACAGTATTGATCCAATGAATATTGAAAATTTCTCCATTTTAAAAGATGCCTCGGCCACTGCTATTTATGGGGCTAGAGGTGCTAATGGTGTAATCTTGATTGAAACCAAAAGAGGGGAAATTTTGGACAAGCCTCAGGTGAACATTATGATGGAGAATTCCTTTATGGGGCCAACTCAACTCCCTCAATTTACGGATGCAGTTTCCTTTATGGAGATGTATAATACCGCCCGAAGAAACCAGAATCCTTTTCAGCCAGCAAAATATACTCAGGAGAAAATACAAGGAACCCGTGATGGCTTAGATCCTTATGTGTTCCCTAATGTAAATTGGATGGATGAATTGTTTAAAGACTATTCTACCCGTCAATATGCCAATGTAAATGTTCGCGGCGGAGGAAAAATGGCTAGGTATTACATGGCTGTATCATACTACAAAGACCAAGGTATATTGAAGAAAACTGATGTAAATGACTTCAATAATAACATCGATCAAAATCGATACAATTTTGTAAACAACATCACAGTCAATGTAACTCCAACCACAGAAATGGAGCTCAATATTAACGCAGACATTATTGACTATAATGGCCCTGCAGTGGATGCTTCCGGTATTTTTGGAAATGTAATGAATTCTAACCCTGTCCGTTTCCCAATAGCTTATCCAGCTCAGGAGGAAACAGGTTATATCTGGTTTGGTAATAAAACGGGCGGTTTTGTAAACAATGCGTTCTATAATCCCTATGCCGATTTGGTGAAAGGATACAAGGAGAGAAATAACTCTACACTACTTTCTACACTGAGACTTAAACAAAATTTAGACGTCATCACTGAAGGTCTATCTTTTTCAGGAATGGCTTCCTTTAAGAACTGGACATCATCTGAAATAACAAGGTCTTATGATCCTTATTTCTATGAAATGGCTGGCTACGAGTTTAATGAAGCGACTGGACAATATGATTATAACCTAGCGCTAATTGGACAAGGTGGCAGAGAGGCACTTGCTCAGTCGGGAGCTAACAATGGTGATAGATCGCTCTATTTCCAAGCTTCTTTAAATTATACAAGGTCTTTTGAAAAGCATGATGTAGGTGGGCTTTTGGTTTACCTGCAGCGTCAGTATAACACCAATATAGTAGGAGGTAATTTGACAGGATCACTTCCGAGCAGAAACCAAGGTATTTCAGGTAGGGTTACTTATGCCTATGACGAGCGTTACTTGTTGGAAGCAAACTTCGGATATAATGGTTCTGAAAACTTTATTCAAGGAAAACGCTTCGGCTTCTTTCCTTCAATAGCACTTGGGTATGTCCTAAGTAATGAAGAATTCTTCTCAGATCTGACCAATACTTTTAGCCTCCTCAAGTTTAGAGGATCTTTTGGTTTTTCTGGTAATGACCGTATCGGAGACGAAAGATTTCCATACCTGAGTAATGTTGATTTGAACGCGGGGAATGGTTATACGTTTGGGCAAAATTTCGACAACTATAGAAACGGTGTGCTCATTAACCGCTATGCCAATCCAGATATCACTTGGGAAGAAGGAAAGAAATTGAACTTGGGAATGGATGTAGAGCTGTTTAGTAAGCTGATGCTGAACATTGATGTTTTCAAAGAGATCCGAAGCGGAATTTTCATGCAAAGGAATACAGTCCCAGGTACTATTGGTGTAGGAGATGCTAAGCCATATGCCAATTTGGGTAAGGTAGAAAACAAAGGGCTTGATTTGACTTTAGCCTATGTTCAGGCTATTAACCGTGATCTAACGATTTCCACGAGAGGTACTTTCACCTTTGCAAGAAATAAAATACTCGAAATAGATGAGCCCAATAGACTCTATCCTTACTTGTCTAGAGTAGGTCAGTCTATCAACCAACTTTGGGGCTTACAGGCAGAGCGCTTATTTATAGATCAAGCTGAAATTGATGCTTCATCTACCCAGACATTTAGCGGTCAGTATTATCCAGGTGATATCAAATACACTGATGTGTCTCAGGAGTATGATGGTTTCGAACAAATCGATGCAAACGACCGAGTGCCTATGGGGCATCCTACCGTACCGGAAATTACTTATGGCTTTGGAGTAAATGTCATTTACAAGAAATTTGATCTGGGAGTGCTTTTCCAAGGGGTTGCTAATACATCGTTCTTCATCAATGATATCCAGCCTTTTGCCCAAAATGAAAGAAATGTCTTGAAAGCAATTGCGGATGACTATTGGACTGAAGACAACCAAAACTTCAACGCCTTCTATCCGAGACTTTCAGAATTCGAGAATCCAAATAATACTCAAAACTCTTCCTGGTGGTTGCGTGATGGCGCATTCATACGGTTGAAAAATGCAGAAATAGGTTACCAATACAATCCAAAAGTCCGCTTCTATTCTAACGGGGTGAATCTAATCACCTTCAGCAAATTTGACCTCTGGGATCCAGAGCAAGGTGGGGGAAATGGCTTGGGCTATCCGCCTCAGCGAGTGATTAATGTTGGTGTTCAAATAAACCTTTAAAGCGAAAGAAATAATGTCAATAAAAAATAAGATTAATAAAGTTGTTTTGAGGCTTTCCATCGCAGGAGCTTTGATGGTAACCTCCTGTAACTACTTGGATATAGTTCCAGATGATGTAAGTACAGTAGAAGACGCATTCAAGCGTCCAAGTGAGGCGATGAATTTTCTATACTCACTATATAGCTTTATGCCTCCGGAAAACGTCATGTTTGATGCCATCGCTTTATGGGGAACAGATGAAATGGTCACCCCCTGGGATCGTTTCTTCTATTATGCCAAAAGAATGATGCGAGGAGAATTGAATGCTACGGATCCATTTTTCGATTATTGGACACCTAGTGGTGAGATAGATATGTATGATGGTATCAGACAGTGCTACATCTTTCTAAATAACATAGATAAAACTCCTGGTTTTACAGAAGCGGAAGTTACTCGTATGAAAGGGGAGGCTACCTTTCTAATAGCCTACTATCATTTCAATCTGCTGAGACAATACGGTCCAATAGTATTAATGGAAAATGAAGTGCCTTTTGATGCTCCAGATGAAGTATTCTTTGCAGCTAGAAAGCCTTATGATGAATGTGTTGATTTTGTAGCGTCAAAGTTAGATGAAGCTATAAGTATGTTGCCAGGTAGTATTGCTTCATCTAGCGAAGCTGGAAGAGTGAACAAAGTAATCGCCCAATCTATCAAAGCAAGAATGCTACTCTATGCGGCTAGCCCATTGTTTAATGGAAATGCAGAGTTTTATGAAGGATTCAATAACAAAGATGGTACGCCATTAATGAATACCAGTTACTCTGAAGAAAAATGGCTAAAAGCTGCCGAAGAGACCAAAAAAGCAATAGATCAAGCGGAAGGCATGGGAGTCATGTTATACGAGCATAGTGTCGTAGCTGGTGGATCAGATGAGCAAGGCAAAATCAATTACCGTTATTCTATGGTCCACCCTTGGAACAAAGAACTAATATGGGGTTATAGTGTGCCTGAAGGCTATTATGGCTGGCAGAGACACAGCATGCCTAGAGTAACGGGGGAGGCATATAATGGTCAGGCACCTTCGATCTCTATGGTAGAAACCTATTATACTGAAAATGGTCTTCCAATTGAAGTGGATCCGACTTTTGATTACAGTGATCGCTATGATATGGCTGATAGTACGATCGTATTGCACAGAAATAGAGAACCTCGTTTCTATGCATCTATTGCATTTGATAGAGGAACATTCTTGGCAAATAGCACCGAGATCGTATTGAAGATGAGAGAAGGAGAAGCACATGGATGGACGAGCGGGCAGAATAATTATTCTCCTACAGGCTATTTAGTCCAAAAAGGTGTTCACCCGGAAACAATCATTACGGCTAGCCAAAATCAGGTAGTGAACTACCCATGGCCATTGGTGAGGCTGGCCGAACTTTACCTGGATTATGCAGAGGCATTGAACGAGTATTATGGAGCTGCTAAACATAATGAAGTGATCTCCTATTTGGACAAAATCAGAACCCGTTCTGGGGTTCCTACTATCGCTGAAGCTTGGAGTTTGGTTGGTAAATCTTCCTTTAGCAAGGAAGAAATGCGGGATATTATCAAGCAGGAGCGTAGCATTGAGTTGGCCTTTGAAGGACACAGGGCATGGGATGTAAGAAGATGGAAAGATGGTGTGAAGGAATTCAATGTACCTGCCCAGGGATTGAATATCACTGCCAGCGCTCCAGAAGATTTCTATAAGGTTGTCAACACTGAAAACAGAGTGTTTAACTCACCTTCCTATTACCTATTCCCAATCAGAATTTCTGAATTGGAAATCAACCAAAGTTTAGTTCAAAACCCTGGATGGTAAATTTAAAGATTATGAAAAATCAAATGATTAAATATTTATATGGAGTCCTGCTTTTAGTATTTGCTGCCTCATGTATTGAGGATGAAAAAGTGAAGCTGCCCGAAACACTGGATAATATACAAGCAGAATCCGGTTATGGAGAGGTTATCTTTTCCTGGGATTTCCCACAAGATCCGAACGTAGTATTTGTTAACGTCTCTTACCTAAACGCAGCAGGCGAGAGTAAGCATAATAAATTCAGCGAGTTTGCAGAAAAGGCAGTAATAGCTGGTCTGGAGGAAAGAGCGTATGATTTTCAGATAAGCCTTGGTGACAAAAACGGAAATCTTTCTAGCCCTCAGATGATCTCTGTGACACCCAATAAGCCTCCGCATTTATTTGTGGCTGAGACAATAGAGCTCATTCCTGATTTTGGAAGTATAAAGGTGCAATGGGAAAATGTAACAGAACGAGAAGTGGCTGTAACTGTGAAATACACGGATGTGAATGGTCAGCCTCAAACAGAAGTTTTTAATTCCAGCGACATACAGGGATCGGGAGAGATTACAGACGCAGCTTCAGTAGAGCAGGATTTTGTGGTATATACAGCGAATTCTACTGGGGCTCGTTCCCAAGAAAAGTCATTTACTCTAGCTCCTTATGCTGAAATATTGATTGATAAAAATAATTGGGAAATAGTAGACTTCTCCTCTGAAGAAGCAAGTGGGGAAGGCCCATCTAATGGCAAGGCTATTTTTGCCATAGATGGTAATGTGAATACCTTCTGGCACTCTCAATGGAATGGAGCATCACCACCTTTTCCACACCATTTCACTATTGATATGATGGAAGTAAGGGTCGTGAGTAGAGTGGAATTATTCCGAAGACAAAATAATGGAACAGGAATGACCAAATTCCGAGTAGAAGGTAGTATGGATAATGAAACTTGGGATATGCTTGGAGAGTTTGATTTTGATAATCAAACAAATGCCGGTCAAAAGTATCGCCTGCCTTCCAATCCAGAAATGAGATACATTAGGATGGTTGCTACTGAAGGTCCATACAATTTCACGCACCTGGGAGAATTCAATGTCTACGGACAATAACATTTACTTCCAACTGAAGGTAACAGGGTCGATAATCTCGACCCTGTTTTTTTATTTAGTAATTTAAACAAAGGATTACCCTCGTATATATACAATTCTTGTATGCAAGTGGGCAGGTTCTCCCCATTCTTGGCACTTTTTTCTAATTAAAATAAAGATCTCTGCTCTCAGGTCTTAAGCCAAGCCATAGTTGTTATTAATAGTTTTTGATCTTAATATGCCTCTAATAGCTCTATTGGAAGGATTCCTTGGCCTAGGCGCATCCGTCAATACAATTACAGTCGCTTGCATTGTTGAAAAACCATAGTCGGATTGAACTTTGTGCAGACTAAGATCTCAAGATCAATAGCTTATCTACCAGTAAGGATATCAAAGAATTATAAGTTTTGGTATTCTTAATACCAATTGGAACACGGATCAAATAGCTGTGTGGCCGAGCTTGTCGAGGCCATTTACCTAATTACATTCCACTGGCAAAGAAGCGTATAATCATATAAATTAATATGTATATCCGCTTTTCTACCAGTATAGAGGGAAAAGCAATCTAGAATTTGTTCAAATTTATAATTGAGGTCACTTCGGTCTTCGGTCATCGGTCTTCCGACCAGATAAACAAAGAATCTAAGGCAACTGGCATCATTGCGGATAATCACATAAATTAATAACCAAATAGCAATGACTATGAACAACTATAAAAGATATCTATCCACCACTGCAAGTATTTTACTTTTACTCCTCTCCATTCCGAGCTTTGTCTATTCACAAATACCAAAGGATATACCCAAACCAACAGGTCCTATTGACTTTTCCGAAACCAGCAACGTGGTCATTTTTTTGGTCATACCTGCTCTTATTCTTGTCGTGTACTTAATTTTTAGACGCAGAATTAGAAAAGTGAAGAAGGATAAAAATGAGAAGTTGAGATAAGTTAAGCAGGTTGGTGCAAATCTGGTGGGGAAGAATCACTCTTGCTAAGTAACTCCTCGAAAATCCAGTTGTTTAATGTGAGTAATCATGTTTTGAATTACTCATTTCTTACTTTAGGATCATGAAACAGTTACTTTATCTCTTTCCCCTAATTTTTTTGCTTTCCTGCCAACAGTCTAATGAGCCGGAAGCCCAAGTTGAATTCCTTACTTTTCCTGGAAATGGAATTTCATCCCTTTCGGTTTTAACCTCCGATGGAGAGAATCTTCTGCTATCCTACGTGGAGCAGCTCAACGATTCTACCTACGGACTGTTCTATTCACAATTGAAAAATGAGCAGTTCAGCAATCCCCAACTTATTACGCAGGGTACCGATTGGTTTGTCAACTGGGCTGATTTCCCAGCTATTGCACAAAACAAGGGAAACCTATTGACACATATACTTCAAAAATCCGCTACGGATAGTTATGCCTACGATATCAAATTAAACGTGCTTCCCAAAGGCCAGCAAAGTTGGAAAACTGGACTCCCATTGCATCAGGATAGTACCTTGACTGAGCACGGTTTTGTCAGTGCTATTGCAAGTAATGACAGTACATTTTTCCTGACTTGGCTAGATGGTAGAAATACCGGAGGGTCTGGACATGAGCACGCTGGGGCCATGTCCATCCGGGCAGCCGAAGTGGATCTGCAGGGAAATGTACGCTGGGACGAACTTCTGGATGCACGAACCTGTGACTGCTGTCAAACTTCCGTAGCTATGACAGGGAAGGGACCTGTGGTGGTTTATAGAAACCGATCTGACCGGGAAATCCGGGATATTGCTATTACTAGACTAGTAGAAGGCAACTGGACCGAACCCATGATTATTCACGCAGATGGCTGGGAAATCAAAGGTTGTCCCGTGAATGGTCCCAAGGTGGCAGCTCGAGGGGAAACCGTTTTGGTGAGTTGGTTTACAGATGTAAACCAAAGTGCACAGGTTAAACTGGCTTTTTCTTCCGATGCTGGAGGCAGTTTCGATGCCCCGCAACTTATAGGTGCTTCCGGTGATATGGGTAGGGTAGATGTGGCACTCTTGGATGAGGAAAATGGGTTGGTCTCCTGGATGGGGATGGAAAATGATTCTACTTTTCTATTCGTTCGCAGGGTAAATAAAGCTGGAGATGAATTCCCAGTACGAAGAGTGACGACTATGGATCTTACGAGAAACAGTGGCTTTCCCCAAATGGAAATTCATGGAGGAAAAGTCTATTTTGCTTGGACCAACCTAGAACAAAAAGAAAGTAGCATAGGGCTTAGCAGTATTGAATTGACTGGGCTACTTGGCCAATAAAATTAGTTGAGTTGACACAAGTGTCATCATAAAGCCTTATTTGTATACCCTTTCTAAGAAGGCAATCGATAGGGTTTCTTTCACCCGCATGCTGTCTTCAGGGGGTATAAAGTCATTTTTTAATTTTATTAAATTGGCCGTATGCTCTTCTCTGGAATTAGCTTAGCCTAAGCTTACTATCGTAGCTACCTACAAAAAGTGTTAGTTTTTAATTAATCGCTTATTCTCCCAAATCTTTTTTTAAATATTATGTATATCCGCTTTTCTACCAGTAAAGAGGGAAAAGCAATCTAGAATTTGTTCAAATTTATAATTGAGGTCACTTCGGTCTTAGGTCATCGGTCTTCCGACCAGATAAACAAAGAATCTAAGGCAACTGGCATCATTGCGGATAATCACATTAAATATTTTCTTAAAAATATTCGGGCTGTTTTTTACCCTTAATCAGGAGGTTACAATTGACTAAAAATTTATTATTTAGAATATATCCAAATAACCTTTTTAGAATTAGTCTAAATAAATACCTTTGCCTCAGATCTCAATTAAACCATCGATTTATAATGTTTCAGTATTTCAAAAAACCTCAGGTATGGATAGGGCTTGTCCTGTTAGGAAGCACCGCCTGCGAAAGCGAATCAGATAATCCAAAACTCAGAGCTAGCGTAGAATACAGCAGCCTAGACTCCAATAGTTCTTACGCTTCACAATTCCTGGATGCGAATGGAACTTCCACAGTATCCTTAGAGGAAGGAAATATCTCTCTGATGATGTTTCAGTCCTTGAACAAGTACGTGACGTCCAACGTCAGTGCAAACACCCAACTGGATAAGACCATACTTTCTAATCTATTTACGAATACTCAGTCTCCTTTTTCAACGCTGGAATTAACAGGTGATTTATTCACTGCTGCTGATTTGAACAGCTCTGACATTAGCTTAAGCGAGAGAGTTGCAACTTCCAAATCCGCACAGGAAATTGAAAGCACTAAAGCAAACTTCGAATTACTTTTTGCAGAAATTGAAGGCATAAGCTTATCTCTCAATGAGGAAGCGGCAGTGAACAAGGCCGGCAAACTAGGAACTTACCTTGTAAATGAGGACGGAGTTGAAGTGGGTCAGGTCATTCAGAAATCTTTGATTGGAGCATTTCAGCTTGATTACATTGGTAATGTGCTTCTATCAGCTGGTTTAAATGCTGATAATTCTACACTAGTAGCTGGAACAAACTACACGCAACTTGAGCATAACTGGGATACAGCCTACGGTACGCTTACTACTAATCCAATCTACCTGGAAGGTTTCACAGACAGTGAGAAAGGAACTGTATCTGAGTTTGGTGCTGGATCTTACATCTGGGAGTACAATAAAGCGAGCTATGCTAAAATTTACCCTGCATTTCTAAGAGGAAGAGCTGCGATTGCTAACAATGACCGTGTTGAATTAGAAAATCAAGCCTTATTTATCCGTCAGGAATTTGAAAAAGCGTTGGCCAATGCTGCCCTAGGTTATTTAGGTAAGTGGAGAACTAGCGCAACTGAAGACAAGAGAGCGCATGCTATTGGCGAAGCCATTGGATTCATTTACTCCTTACGATTTGCTACTGCTTATCAAGCTGATGCCAGTTTCTCAGACTCAATCTTACTCGCACTTATTGGAAGTGACAATGGATTTTGGGACTTAGATGCTTCTAAAATCAGCAACGCTGAAGCTGCCATTAAGGCGAAGTTTAACCTCTGATAAATAAAGATTTCCAAAAATGTATCGGCCTATTTACTGGGTCGATACTTTTTCATTTCTGACAAAGCATAACGATGAAAAATAATAAGATTCTAATTCTATTTCTGCTTTTGGCTGCCATGAGTAGCTGCGTAGATTCTACCGAGAAGATCACTCAGCCGGACGTTTCCAATGACCGAAAAGAAATGCTGACCTTCTGGGTAGAGGAATTGATTCTTCCTTCTTACGCTGAGTTTGACAAGGATCTGCAGGCTATGGTGATCAGTGCAGATGAATTCACCACCAATCCCACTCAGGCTAGCCTTTTGGCTTTTAGATCATCCTGGACTGAAGCATATATTTCCTGGCAAAATGTAGAAATGTATGAAGTAGGACCTGCTGAGAAATACACCCTGAGAAGTTTCTATAATATCTATCCTGCGGATGTAGCCGGAATTCAGAACAACATCAATTCAGGTACTGCCAATCTAAACCTGCCCTCCGCTTATGCCCAGCAAGGATTTCCAGCATTGGATTTCCTTCTCAATGGAGTAGCAGCTCAAGACGAAAACATCCTTGCCTTTTATCAAGACTCAGAAAAAGGAGCACAGAGACTTTCTTATGTAAATGTGCTTGTGTCCAGAATGAATACCCTGTTAGATCAGGTCATCTCTGATTGGAAGGGAACTGCAAAAGCAGATTTTATCAGTCGAACCGGTTTGGATATAGGTTCATCCACTGCCTCCCTGGTGAATGCTTATGTGCTTTATTATGAGAGACATGTGAGAAGCGGGAAATTTGGTATTCCTTCAGGAGCAACAATTGCCAGTGCAGGCACTCCAAACCCTGATAAAGTGGAAGCTTATTATAAAAAAGACATTTCAGGGAAATTAGCTAAGACCGCTCAGCTAGCTTTCAGCAATTTTTTCAATGGAATTGCAAATGGAAAACAAGGACCATCCTTGAAGTCCTATTTGAATTCAATTGATGCAAAAGATCCTAGCACTGGAAAATTACTATCGGAATACATTAATGAGCAATTTTCAATTATAGAAAATCTTGTTGAAGCCTTATCGGATGATTATTACTATCAAATAGAAACTGATAATGAGGCCATGGTAAAGGTGTATCAGGAGATGCAAAAAGCTGTGAGAATTCTTAAGGTTGACATGACATCAGCCATGAGCATCACCATCACTTACACAGACAATGATGGTGACTGATCTGAAAACATCATTTTCATCCTATTTAAACCAGACATCATCCGCTGCAGCCTTGGCTGTTTTCAGGATGATGTTTGGTGTTTTGATGATGATCAGTATGTTGCGCTTTTGGTACAAAGGCTGGATTTTTCAGCTATACATTGAGCCAAAGCATCATTTCGCTTTTTATGGTTTCGAATGGATTAAGCCATTAGGACCTTATACCTACCTACTTTTTATCGTGGCGATGCTATCCGCATTGCTGATCTGCATTGGCCTATATTGCAGAGGAGCGAGCATGCTGTTTTTCCTTAGCTTCACCTACATAGAGCTGATGGATAAAACCACCTATTTAAACCATTACTATTTCATCTCACTGCTCAGTTTTCTCCTGATTTTCTTGCCAGCAAATGCCTATTTCTCTGTGGATGCCTGGAGAAAACCCAGTATAAGCTCAGACAAAATTCCAAGCTGGTGCACTGATTCCATCAGATTGCTAGTAGTTATCCTGTATTTCTATGCCGGGCTAGCCAAGCTGAACTCTGACTGGTTATTCCATGCCTTGCCTATGAAAATATGGCTTCCGGCAAAAAATGATATTCCGCTTATTGGAGGATTATTCAACGAACTGTGGGTGGCGTACCTGTTCAGTTGGATCGCTTGCCTATATGATTTGAGTATAGCTTTTCTCTTGCTCTATAAGCCTACCCGTAAACTGGCTTTCCTTTCAGTGGTTACTTTCCACTTGCTTACCTCGCTACTCTTTCCGATTGGGATGTTCCCTTACATCATGATAGGGACGGCAATGATCTTCTTCTCTACTGGATTTCACCAAGCCCTGATCGGGAAAATAGCTGCAATTCTCACCATTAGCCATTCCTTTCTTACACCTGTTCGAACCTATAGTTTTTCGAAGTTCCAGCAAAATCTTGCTACAGGTGGACTGCTTCTTTTCTTCTCCTTTCAGCTTCTTTTCCCTTTTAGATACCTGCTATATCCGGGTGAGTTGTTCTGGACGGAGGAAGGTTATAGATTTTCCTGGCGTGTTATGCTTATGGAAAAAATGGGTGCAGCCTCATTTATTGTAAAGGATGAGTTGGGGAAAATCATTGAGGTGGATAACAAGGAGTTCCTGACTCCACAGCAGGAGAAAATGATGGCAACACAGCCAGATATGATGCTGCAGTATGCCCATATTCTCAAAGAACATTATGAAATAGTGGGTTTTAAAAACCCTGAAATCTATGCGGACACCTACGTCTCTCTAAACGGAAGAATAGGAAAAGCACTGATTGACCCAACTGTCGACCTGTCAAAGGAAAAAGAATCATTTCGCCCTAAACATTGGATATTACCATTTCAAGATGAAATTAAAGGTTTATAATGCCCTGATATTAAGCTTGTTTCCGCTGATCCTGATGGCTCAGCACAAACTGAGCGGAACTGTCAAGTCTGCTGAGGATCAGAGCGTCATTGCAGAATGCACGGTCTACCTTAATGATGGATCCAAATTGGTCGAGGTAAATAAGAAAGGAGAATTCAGTTTCGATAAGCTTCCTGATGGAGCCTATACGGTACATTTCACCAGTGAATCCTTCCAGTATAAAAATATACAGGTGCTTATCTCTGGAAAAGATCAAACCCTGCAAGTCCTTCTCACGCCCCAAAGCCAAGATTTAGCCGAAACGGTAGTGACAGATTCAGGTTCTGATTTTGGGCTTGTCAGAATGCGCTCTGTGGATGATATGGGACTTTATGAAGCTAAAAAGTCTGAGGTGATTTTAACCGAGAATTTGACAGCAAACCTATCTACCAACAATGCCAGACAGGCTTATTCAAAAGTTGCCGGCTTGAATATCTGGGAAAATGATGGGGCAGGACTTCAGCTCAGCATAGGAGGCAGGGGCTTGGATCCCAATCGCTCTTCCAATTTCAACACCAGACAAAACGGCTACGACATTAGCGCAGATGCCTTGGGCTATCCTGAGAGTTATTATACCCCTCCTTTGGAAGGTGTAGGGAAAATTCAAATCGTCCGTGGAGCGGCTTCCTTGCAGTATGGAACTCAATTCGGTGGACTTATCAACTTCCAGATGAAGCGCCCGGTGGAAGATAAAAAGTTTGAACTTACAGCCAGACAGACCCTGGGCTCCTTCGGATTCTACAATACCTTTACCAGCGTCAGCGGCACTGCAGGTAAACTCAGTTACTACTCCTTTTTTCAATACAAAAAAGGGGAGGGTTGGAGACCCAACTCTCAGTTTGAGAGCTATAATTTTTACTCAAACATCAATTACCAGCTTTCTGAGAAAACCAGTGTGGGGGTGGATTTCACCAAGATGTCTTACCTCGCTCAGCAGCCAGGTGGACTTACTGATGAGATGTACCTGCAGGATCCCCGACAAAGCAACAGGGAGAGAAACTGGTTTCAGGTGGATTGGAATCTTTATGCCCTGCATTTGGACCATAAATTCAATAAAAGTAATTCCATTAATCTTAGAGTTTTCGGCTTAAATGCCAACCGCTATTCTGTGGGCTTTCGTCCCAACCGTGTAGCAACTATTGACGACAACTCGGAAAGAGATTTGATCAAAGGGGATTTTGAAAACTGGGGAGCAGAACTTCGGTATTTGAAAAGATACACGATAGGGAATATTCAATCGATAGGACTTGCGGGCATCAGGTATTACCATGGGTATAACCATAGCAGTCAGGGCTTTGGTAGCACAGGATCAGATGCTGATTTTGACTATGTGCCAGGGGAAAATAAGTTGCTCAATGATTATGAGTTTCCTAATAGAAATACCTCTCTTTTTATGGAAAACATCTTTTTCATCAATGAGCAGTTTTCCATTACTCCAGGGGTACGATTTGAATACATCAAAACCTCATCTGAGGGATATTATGCGACGGAATTTAAAGATCTTGCCGGCAATATTTTGGATAGAACGGTCACTGAGGAGTCCAGGTCAAATACCAGAAGTTTCCTGATAGGAGGGTTGGGTTTCAGCTACAAGCCTACGCAGCAGGTAGAACTGTATTCTAATATTTCCCAAAATTACAGATCCATTACCTTCAGTGATATGCGGATATCCAATCCCTCCGCGACCATAGATCCCAATTTGCAGGATGAAAAAGGTTATTCTTTGGATTTGGGAATTCGTTCTGATCAAGGAAAAATCCTCAATTACGACCTGAGCTTTTTCTATCTGAATTACAACAACAGAATTGGGGAAGTGCAGTATTACAACGAAAGCAATAGAGTGCTTAGACAGAGAACGAATATAGGGCAAGCCATCCTAAAGGGCCTAGAAAGTTATGTGGAGTGGAATTATATCAACACTTTCCTCCCTGAAAACAAGCTGTGGAAAGGATCTGTTTTTACCAATATTGCCCTGATTCACTCTCAGTATAAACTGAGCGAGGTGCCTGGAATCACAGGCAATCAAGTGGAGTTTGTTCCCAAACTCAACTTCAAAAGTGGTGTAGCTTTGGGATACGATAAGTTCAAATCCTCCCTACAATACAGCTTCCTTAGTGATCAATTTAGTGATGCCACCAATGCCACTGAAGGCGGGGTATCAGCAGTAGTAGGCTTGATTCCAGCATACCATATTCTGGATTTGAGTTTGTCTTATGAATTCCAAAAATTCAAGCTGGAAGGTTCCGTAAACAATTTGACAAATACCATCTATTTCACCCGAAGAGCCACAGGATATCCTGGCCCCGGCATTCTTCCTTCCGACGGTAGAGGCGTGTATCTGACGCTACAGTTTAAGCTGTAAATGCAGCTGCATAACTAGGTGTTTTGCTTATGCTCTCCTTTCCTATGTAAAATGAATACTTGGGCTAAAGTCGGCAAAAGATGGCCAGTTTTTTTTAACCTCCATCTGAAGATGGAGGGAATTGATTTGGCACTGCTCGGAAGTTAGTTTGGTATTGCTATCAATAGGAATGTGGCTTCAACCCATTCCTATGTAAAATGAATACTTAGGCTAAAGCCGGAAAACGATGGCCGAGTTTTTTTAACCTCCATCTGAAGCTGGAGGGAATTGATTTGGCACTGCTCGGAAGTTAGTTTGGCATTGCTATCAATAGGAATGTGGCTTCAACCCATTCCTAATTGTAGATAACATTCCCAAACGGGGCTTTAGCCAAAAGACAATTTGACTACCCCCAGAGAGGGCAAAGAAATTAGTGCCTCTCGCATCATTGCGGACATTAGTGTTCTTTTTTAATTCAAATGCCTTGGAACTTCACCATCCAAAGCTTTCCACTGTTTGGTGAAATATTTCCTCACAACAAGTTTTACAGTGATACCAATTGCTGCTGTAAGGGTGGTATAAAGAATCACTTTCCCTATAGATGCTTCATCAGTCTCTGGATTTTTTGGGGCGGGTTCCCCAGTATATGCCTCATATCGATTATCAACGGCTGCTTTTGCCAATGCTGCCACTCCAACAGATAGAATAGCTGTAAGAATAGTGAATTTGTTTTTTGAAAGCTTCATACAATCTTTTTATAAATAAATTCAAACACCATGCACAAATCCAATATTCAGCAGTATTGCTATCAATAGGAATGTGGCTTCAGCCCATTCCCATTGAATATAACAATCACAATGGGGCTTTAGCCAAATTTCGAAGATCACCCTACCGATAGCTTTGCTGATGCCTGGTAAAGAAATAGGGGGGTGGAGTCGTTTACATTCCATTTGATACTCATGGGCTTCAACCCATTCCTATGTGTAATGAATACTTAGGCTAAAGCCGGAAAACGATGGCCGAATTTTATTTAACCTCCAGCTGAAGCTGGAGGGAGTTGATTGGGTTCCAAATTCCATTGTAATTCGAATTTCTAAAAAAGAGGATTGTGATCTTCATGGAATGTGCCAGTGCCAACCTGGAATTTACTATTCATTAGGAATGCTGCATGTATCTTAAGTTTCGGCGCTACATACGAATTGCTAGTTCAATAGGAATGTGGCTTCAGCCCATTCCCATTGAATATTACAATCACAATGGGGCTTTAGCCAAATCCCAATGTCACCCCGACGATAGCTTTGCTGATGTTTGGTAAAGAAATGGGGGGATGGAGTCGTTTAATATTTTAATTCAGGAATGAATCTCATGATTCAATGTTCCCAATTCAATTCCACCAATCCATTCAAACTTCTCATTGCATAAAAAGCAATCGCTAAAGTCACCTAGCTGAAAGGGGTTTTGTTCTAAAAGGAATCTGATTGATTTGACGGCGGCATCTCCATAGCTGATGCTTCCCCAAGTCAAGCTTACTTTTCTGAATACCAGTGATTGACCTTTATACTCAGCTATTTTAATCTCTCCTCCAAGGATTTTTTGAATGCTATCAAAATGCTTGGCTTGACATAGTGCGAGAAATACTTCATAGGTAACTGGTAGAAACTCGGTGTATTGATCAGCAATAGATTTGATCAACTCGACCATAGCTTTTGCAGCCTTTTCAGCGGTAGGGGAGAAACTATCAACTTCCAAAGTAGAGTAATCAAACCTTTCCAAGATTCCTTTTGTCTGATCGAATCCTAGTTTGTATGAATTATCTGGATTCTCATAGCGATCTTCAGTCAGGTAAATCCGGAACTCACCCGAATAACCAGACAGTTCCAGGTAGTTATATTCTTCATCATTTTCGACGATTTCCCAGTGGGGTAGAATAGGAGGCAGATAGTCTAGGAACATAAGATTTTGTTATTTTTAGTACCAAATAGAGCTATCTTAATATAATAAATAATTTTCAAAATGTTGATTATAATCAACATAAAGAAAGAGTAAAAATCTTCAATGGACGTAAAAGAAAATTTCGGTTTAAGGATTAAAGAAATTAGAAAGCTCAGGGGAATGTCTCAGGAAAAGCTTGCGGTGCTTTCTGGATTGGACCGATCTTATATTTCAGGGATCGAGCAGGGAAAGCGAAATGCATCATTGGAGGTAATAGCCAAACTCGCCAAAGTCTTAGAAATAAATATCAAAGAACTCTTTGAAGAATAAACGGTACATACGGCCCAAAGTAGCAATCCCTCAATTTTCTGAGGAGAACGGTTTTTATACCACCAAAGCCCGTTCCTACAATATGTCCCAAATCAAATCCAAAGGGACAAAGCCTGAAAAACTCTTAAAGAAAGCCTTATGGCAAGCAGGGGTGAGGTATAAAACTCCAAAGAAGCCACTATTTGGGAAACCAGATATCAGTCTAAAAAAATATAAACTAGTCATTTTTGTAGATGGTACATTCTGGCATGGCTACGACTGGGGAAATCGAAAACATTCAATCAAATCCAACCGGGAATTCTGGATCGCCAAGATCGAACGTAATATGCAGCGTGATCAGGAAGTCAACGCCTACTACAAATCAAAGGGCTGGACGGTATTGAGGTTTTGGGATTTTGAAGTGAAAGGGGAGTTGGGAGCCTGTATCAAAAAGGTTCTGGATGAAATCAGCAGGTATTCATAATAGAATTGACAGGTCGTGACAATACCGTAATATTCTGTTATTGAATAGGAGTGTCTTATTAGAGATTAGATATATTTGGACTATCTTATTTTAAGATTCAGTTGAAGAGGTAGAATTTCTTCACAAAGCTCAATAAACCAAGGAATGAAGTTAAAGGAGAAAATATCAATTGAAGAGGTTTTTGGCCAGAAGTTCAAAGTGCGGGTTGTGGAACCCTCAGATTATGGGAAAGCTGCTCTTACCCACTACTTACATAATAGCAAAAATGGTATCTCGCAATTTTATAAGAAGGAAGCTGTCAAGCATGTAAAGTACGCTCTTGAATATAAATTTCCTGAGGAAGATATCACCTACGAAGTAGCTGAGGAGGCACTTCAATACATGCTTTTTGATTTTAAAAATGAAGTTCCTTTTCCTGAACCAAAAGAGCCAAAATTCAAATTCATAGACCTATTCGCTGGAATAGGTGGATTTAGACTTGCGATGCAGAGTTTGGGAGGTAAGTGTGTTTTTACCAGTGAGTGGGATGAACAGGCTAAGAAAACTTACGCAGCCAATTTTGGAGAGGTGCCATTTGGCGATATTACCAAGGAAGAAACAAAGAGATTTATACCTGATGGCTTTGAAGTGCTGTGTGCCGGATTTCCTTGCCAAGCATTTTCGATTGCAGGTAAAAGAGGTGGTTTCGAAGACACTCGAGGAACACTCTTTTTTGACGTTGCCGAGATTATTAAGAGAAAAAAACCTAAAGCTTTCTTTTTGGAGAATGTAAAAGGTCTCCGCAACCACGATAAGGGAAGAACCTTAGCTACAATTCTTAATGTACTTAGAGAAGATCTAGGGTATTACGTTCCTGATCCACAAATCATGAATGCCAAGAATTTTGGTGTCCCTCAAAACAGAGAGAGGATCTTCATTGTAGGCTTTAGAAAAGATTTAGGGATTTCGGAATTTGAATATCCTGAGCCTTTGGATAAGGTAGTATCATTTGAAGATGTGAAGGAAGAAACTGTGGTGTCTGTGAAATATTACCTTTCTAACCAATACCTGAAAACCCTCAAAGAGCATAAAGCCAGACATGAAAGCAAGGGGAATGGCTTTGGCTACGAAATCATTCCTGATGATGGGATTGCCAATGCAGTCGTTTGTGGGGGAATGGGAAGAGAACGTAACCTGGTGTATGATGACAGACTAGAGGATTTTACTCCTATCACACATATCAAAGGCGAAGTGAACCGATTGGGTATTAGAAAAATGACTCCCAGAGAATGGGCTAGACTGCAAGGTTTTCCGGATCACTATGTGATTCCTGTAGCAGATGCATCTTCATACAAACAGTTTGGTAATTCAGTTGCTGTGCCCGCGATCAAGGCTACTGCAGAGAAGGTGATAAATGAGATTTTATAATGCTTTCTGATATACTGAATTTTAAAGCAGCACTACGACTGCATTTCTTAAAAGTAACTCCATCAATTGACGAATACGAAAATGGGATAAAAGTTATTCTTGGTACTCAACAGATGGATTTTTCAAACTCGAATTCCCACTGGAGAAATTACCTTCATGCTTCATTGCTTTCACTTTATCTTGAATTGAAAGGATATGATCTGGAGGTTTGGAATGAGTATGCTGGAAATAGAACTTCCTTAGGTAAATTGTTTGGTTTTGATTCCTCTGCTGAGGATAAAATCCTCGAGTTATTTGTTTTGCATTCTATTAATCATGTTTTCGATTTTGGGACTAATGAATTTTCAATAGTTGCTTTAAAAGCGAATAATCCATCCAAACCAACTTTTCTGACAGATGACTCTAATCAGAGACATTTTTTGACAATACCTGAGAATCAGCGATTGTTGGAGAATCTTAAGATTTCCATGAAAATCAGAGGGGTGCCAAAGAAGGATATTTGGGGAGATAATGATGTAATTGTTGCATTAAAACATCATAACATAATTCAGCAATTCTGTATTATCAGCTGTAAACTTAGTCTTCGGGAGAGAGTTTACCAATCCGTCTTTTGGTCCATGCATTCTAGGTTGGAGAGCATAGGAAGGCATGTCTTTGTTACGATTGATAAAGGTACTAAGGGCAGTGTAAGTGAGATAGGACATAGAAATATTGATAACTCAGCGAGAAAAACCAGAGATGTGTTAGAATCAACTATGGATAGGGTGTATGTGCTAAGAAAGGATTCTGAGGTAGGCAGATCGCAAGTGATTAAAGACTTTTTGCATATGCAAAATGATTTACAGCTTTGGGCGCAGGAATTTACGGGATCTTAATTTTATAAAATGACAGGAAACAAAGGAGAATGGAGTGAGATCTATACACTTCTGAAAATCATTTCTGATAAGAAATTATTTGCAGGGGACGAGAATCTTAATAAAGTTGAAAACCTGATCTTCCCGATAATACGAATACTAAGAGATGAGTCGAATGGAACTTATCAGTTTAGCTACGAGGATGATTTGGTAATTATAGCAGGTGGTGACGAATTATTTAAGATTCCTATTTCTAATTTTGCTGAATATGCGATCTTTTTGCTTTCCAAATTGAAAGAAACTACCTCTTCCACTTTTTCCATTCCTGAAGTTGAAGCATTTATTAATTCTTTTAGCTGCACTTCACTAAAAGCGAAATCTTCGGTAAAGAGTGATATCAGAATCGTAATTCATGATCAACACACAGGTACTACACCTATGTTAGGTTTTAGTATCAAATCGCAGCTAGGAGGAGCTTCCACACTTTTAAATGCCGGTAAAACCACGAATTTTATTTACGAGATAATTGGAGTTGATCTGACTGATTTTCAAATAGAAGAGATTAATTCAATAAATACTGGTAGTAAGATTAAGGCTCGTATTGAAAAAATCAATGAGTTTTCAGGAACACTTGAATATACTGAAACACAGAATCCTGTTTTTGGGAACAATTTAACACTGATTGATAGTGCATTACCGGAGATAGTTTCAGAAATAGTAAAATTATTTTTCACTTCAACCTATTCAAGAACAGAGGATCTTGTATCAGTGATATCAGCATCAAACCCCATAGGATATAAATTAGACACTCATCACCCATTTTATTCTTATAAGATCAAACGCCTTCTAACAGATATCGCCTTAGGGATGATGCCCGCAAGTGTCTGGACAGGGCAATTGGACGCTACTGGTGGGTATTTGGTAGTCAAAGAAGATGGTGAAGTGCTCTGCTATCATATCTATAATAGAAATGAATTTGAGGATTATCTGCTCCGTAATACCAAGCTTGAAACTGCAAGCAGTTCAAGACACGATTTTGGTAAGGCCTATAAAGTTAATGGAAACTGTTTTTTTAAATTAAATTTGCAAATTAGATTTTTGAAATAGTCATGGGGGATAAAAATAAATTACGTTTTAAGATCGGTTCAGGCCTAAAAAATATCTTAGGGAGAGATTTAATAACAGATGATTTTATAGCAATTTTTGAATTAGTTAAAAATTCCTATGATGCGCATGCAACAAAGGTTTTTATTGAGTTTGAAAATTTAAATGAAGAAAATGCCTTAATAAAAATTAAAGACAATGGAAAAGGAATGAATTATGAAGACCTTTTGAATAAATGGTTGTTCGTAGCTTATTCCGCCAAAAATGATGGGAGTGAGGATGAAGATTATAGAGATAAAATTCAAAATAATAGAATTTATGCTGGCGCTAAAGGAATAGGAAGATTTTCATGCGATAAGTTGGGGGCTAATCTTGAACTTATTACAAAAAAAAATGAACCTAATTCAGTTACAGAGATTTTATTAGTTGATTGGAACGATTTTGAACGCTCCCTTAAAGAAGAATTTGGTAATGTAGATGTACTTCATAATTCTACCCCTGAAAGTCTTTTAAAATTTGACTCAGGGACTGAATTATTAATCACAAACTTAAGAGAAAGCACATCCTGGAATAAAGAAAAATTATTAAAATTAAAAAACTCTTTATCAAAATTAATAAGTCCTTTTTCAAATGAACAAAGTAAAAAATTTGAGATTGAGATTATTGCAAAAGATTTTGCAGAATATGATTCAGAAATTACAAACTACCATAAAAGGATAAATGGAGTAATTGAAAATAATTTGTTTGAAATTCTTAGAGAAAAGACAATTATAATTAAATCGAAAATTTCTAATGATGGAAAAAATGTAATAACTGATATATCAGATAATGGAGAATGGCTATTTACAGTCACCGAAAGAAATAAAGAGTATTTAGATTTACATGATATTAAAATTGAATTGTATTATTTAAATCGAAGTGCAAAAAATAATTTTACCCGAACAATGGGTATTCGAAATAATGAATATGGTTCTATTTTTCTTTATAAAAATGGCATTAGAGTTTATCCATATGGCGAACCAGGAGAGGATCCTTTCGATCTAGATTTAAGACAGCAAAAGAGATTAGGAGATAGATTAGGGACTCAACAAATTATTGGTAGTATAGAGATTTTCGGAAAGAACGAGAATTTGAAGGAAACTACAAGTAGAGATGGTGGTTTAATAAAAAACGAATCATATTTTCAATTGTCAAATTTTTTCTTGTCGACAATACAAAAATTAGAATATTTTTGGGTTAGTATTTATAAATATGGAATTAATTCAAAGAATTTTCAACATAAAGAAGATTTTGAAATCGAATTGATCCAATCCTTATTAAGGATTTCTTTGGATTTTGATAATATAGAATTTAATAAAGATTTAATTTCTATTCTTACGGGTTCATTGAGTGAGAATGACAATGCTATAGCTTTAATTGAATCAATAGAGGAAATTGCAAAATTAACTAATAATGAAGAGCTAAATTCGAAGATTAAAAAGGTGAAACAATCCTTGGAAGATGCATTGCTATTAGCCGATTTAGCCGAATCTGAATTAAAAGAGAAGTCAAATAAATTAGTTGAGAAAGAATCTGAGAATTTATTTTTAAAATCATTAAAGTCCCAAGATTTTAATGAAATAGTAAGTTTTATTCATCATATAGGTATTTCTTCTAGTATAATAGATAACTATTTAACAGGATTTTATTCTGAAATAGATAAAGAAAAGATAGATGTGAATGAAATAAAATCAATTATTAAAATTTTAATTTTTGAAAATAAGAAAGTTTTAAATATTACTAGATTTGCAACTAAGGCAAATTTTAAATTAACTACAGAAAAAATTGAACTAGATTTAGTAGGTTATGTTAAGGAGTATTTAAAAAATGTTATTTCAATTTCAAATAATCAAAAAACTAAAATTCACTTTATTGATTCAATTAAAAAACCAGTTGTAATTAAGTTTCGTCCTATTGAATTTAATGTTTTAATTGATAATTTTTTAAGTAATTCCAAAAAGGCAGATGCAAATAATTTTACCGTTGAATTGAAATTATCTAAAAATAATGAAATTTTAATGCTTATTTTTGATGATGGAATAGGTATTCCGAAAGAAAATTTAATAAATATTTTTAACTTTGGTTTTACTACTTTAGGTGGCTCAGGAATAGGTTTATTTCATATTAAAGAAATAATTGAAAAGCAGGGCGGTAATATTTCTGTTGAAAGTGAATTAAATAAAGGGACAAAATTTATCATAAAATTAAGTTAGATGAAAAAAATTAAAGTTTTGTGGGTTGAGGATGATCCCAATTTTCCTGGTTCTATAAATTATAAAATTAGAAGTTTTTTAAGGGAAACTCATATAGAATTTGATGAAGATTATTTAAAAAATGGAAAATATGTATGGGATGTGGTAAGAGATTGGCAGCCAGATTTGATAATGATGGATCATAATCTTGAAGATGTATTAATTAATGGAGCTAATTTAATAGTACAAATTCGCTTTCATTCAAATGATACTCCAATAATTTTTTATAGTTCTGAAATGGGTCCATTATTAATTGAGCTGGTTGAAGATACTGATGTAGTTATTTGCTCTAGAGGCGATGTTTCTGAGGAACTTGTAAGATTGATAAAAAGTAAGTTTCTTGAATGAGAATTGTATGAGATAAAAGGATTCTCTACAATTTCATCTGGTAGTTTTATCTTCTCAGCGTTTAAATATAATTTTATTATGAAAGTCTAGATATTTTAAATGATCTGGTGCTATAGTTATTCTGATATTATGGCTTAAAGATAATAGGTGGTAATTAGTTAATTGTTCTGATATTAATATTTCTCCTTTTTCGGAAAAACTAATCAGGCCTAAATCAAATAGTTTGTCATAGGTTGGTATGAGTAGTAAACCGTTAAATGGATCGATTCTCTCTGTATTATCTGATCTATTCCATGGTTTTATATGAGATGCGACTAGCAATCTTGAATCAGTAAATCCTGAAATAGAACATCTTCCCCAAATTTTGATTAGGTTATTTCTATATTTCCCTTGTCCTCGCCTACTTAATATGATACTTTGTTTTTCAGTTTCGGTAAGCGAATTATTGTTTAAAACATCTTCTATTTCTGGAGATAGGTTTTTACTTATAATTAAAGGTGATGAATCCAAAAATTCAATATAAAGATCAAGTGATCTGCTATACATACGATTTCCAGTCACATTTTTAGAGTAGAATTCATCAAAGCTAAAATAGTGTTGTTTTATTTTTATTACTTCATCTGCTTCTCTGATAGAATAAATGTCTAAATCGACTCCCTTTGAATACAGATGATTTGATATTGTTCTAATTGTAGACGAATATTTATCTGGTCTAGTGATGTTCTTTTTGGATTCTATAATCCAAGATTCAAAAAGCTCTTTCATATTTTTGTTAAAAACAATTTATTTTATACTCCTAAGCCAACTCCCTCAAATCCACAGGCACAAACCTGGAAACTCCTGCTTTGATCATCGTGATGCCGTAGATAATATCCGTACTGGTCCTAGTGCGCCTTGATCTTATAAAGGTAATCAATAGTGCTGAAAAGTTATTTCCTTAGTTGGTTAATGGCTTTTTTATGCTGGACCAGAGATTTCATCTGTGTAATCGCCAATAGGTTAAGCTGGATCAATCGTTCAGATTGGGTAAGTTCCTGATGGATCAGTAAGGCATTAGTACTTTCCATATTGGACAAAACTACCAGTTGCTCAATTGTGGCATAATCTCTAATATTTCCTTTGAGATCGGGATTTGCCTCACGCCATTGCTTCGCAGTCATTCCAAAAAGAGCCATGTTTAGTACATCTGCTTCGTTGGCATAGATTATTGAGCTTTGTTTGCCCGTCAGTTTATCAGGAATCAAGTTTTCCTTGATGGCATCCGTATGGATATGATAATTGACTTTAGCCAAAGTCCGCTGGAAGTTCCATTCTATGTTATTGCGATTATTTTCGTCCTCTTTGAGGCGCTGGTATTCCTTGACTAGAAGTAATTGGAATTTTGGACTAATCCACATTCCAAAATGGAAGGCAATGTCTTTATGCGCATATGTTCCGCCGTACCTTCCTGCTTTTGCTGTTATACCTACAGCTTTGGTTGTTTCCATCCAATTTTTAACTGATAGCACAAAGTTATTACTCCCCGCTTCGTTTTTAATTGTACCGAATTCGGTATAATTAAAAACAGGATTATAGAGCGCTTCCCATTCTCCAAGATATTCTATAGTACTTTTAAGGCTTAGCCATTTGATAATTACAACTTCCTGCAATTGGCTCCGAGCCATATCTGTGAGAGAGATGTAATCATTTTTTTCTTGAGAAATAATTGAAATTTCTACTCCATCAATGTTCATTTTCTTCCCTTTTGCCATAAAAAATTGGGTTAAACTAGAGTCAGGATAAGTACTTAAAATAAATATAATGAAACAGCCTTAAATCAACTATTTCAGATTTATTGCTAGAATACCCAGCTTCGTTACAATTTAGAATTGAAATAATATTGAATTGCCTCCTGCTTTAGCTGGAGGCACAGAAATGATTGGTCAAATTCAACAAGTCCAAATATCGAATTTCGAATGAAGAACATCGAATGTTGAATTTCAAATTACACCAACTCCCTTAAATCCACTGGAACTACTCTGGAAACTCCCGCTTCGATCATGGTAATGCCATAGATAATATCCGTGCTGGCCATGGTGCGCTTGTTATGCGTGACAATGATAAACTGAGACTCCGCGCTGAACTTCTGGATGATTGTATTGAACTTATCAATATTCGCGTCATCAAGCGGTGCATCTACTTCATCAAAAATACAGAAAGGCGCAGGCTTCAGTAGGTAGATGGAAAAGAGTAGGGAAGTGGCGGTCAGTGTCTTTTCCCCTCCAGAAAGCTGGTTGATGCTTAGTGGTCGCTTACCCTTTGGTTTGGCCAAGATCTCTATGGCTGATTCCAGCGGATTGCTAGGATCTACCAAAGTCAGATCACAGTCATCCTGCTCGGTAAATAGCGATCGGAATACCTTCACAAAGTTCTCCTTGATCTTGGCAAAAGCATCCAAAAATGTATCCTTGGCTACCTGATCGATTTCCTTGATGGTAGTTAGAAGGGATTCCTTGGCTTTGATCAGATCTTCTTTCTGCGTAGTGATGAAGTCATAGCGAACCTTGATCTCATCGTAGGCTTCCATGGCCATAGGGTTGATAGGGCCGATTTTATCCAGTTTCTCCTTTTGCTTGCCTACCAGCTCTCGCAGTTTATCCTCTGCAAACTCTCGGAATTCCTCGTCTATCTCGGGGTTTTCCTCCATCAGCTCATCCAGGTTCAGCTCAAATTCCACACTGAGTCTTTCCTTCATTCCAGCCATTTTCAGCTTGACCTCATTCACTGCATTTTCCAGTTCATGAATCAGCTGATCGTAGGTTTCCTTGGATTTCTGTATGCTGCGGATCTTTTGATCAGTTTCATCGATCAGTCCTCGGGAAGCATAATAGTCCTTCTCCGCTTCCTGAACACCTTTTTCTATGCCTTCTTTCTCTGCATACAATTCGATCAGTTCATCATCCTTGACCTCGTTATTGTCGAGCAGGGACTTCACTTCCGTATCCAATTGGGAAAGCTCGGTCTGAGATTTACCTATGCGTTCTTTCGAACCCTCATAAGCAGTTTGCTTGAATTCTATTTCCTGATCCAAACTAGTCACCCGGTTCAGGTGCTGATGATAGAGAATGTTCTCGGCATTGAAAGCCTGAGACTTCTCTGTAAGCGAAGCCGATTCCTTTTCATAGGATTCGTTCAGCTCTTCGAGTTCATCGTGCATGGCTTCGAACTCCGCTCGCTCATCAAAAAGCTGTGGCTGAATCTCAGTCAAACTCTCTTCTATGGAAGCAATTCTATCCAGAATATCCTCCCGCTTATTGGCATTGGAGCTAAGCAATTCGGCCAGTTGTTCCTTCTTGGTACGCACAGACACAAAGTCCTGATTGATGGCATTGATCTTATTCTGCCATTCCTCTAGCGTCTTTTTATAGCTGATTTCCTTCAGCTTCATCAGTTCAGACAGCTTGTTGTCCAGGTTGTTTCTGGTACTGCTGACCTTTTTATTCAGATCCTTGATTTCCTTGTCCAGCTTCTCCAGGTTCTTGGCTCTACCGATTCTTTTTCCTTCGAAAAGACCTACCGAACCACCGGAGATACTGAATTTCCGCTTGGTGTACTTACCGTTTTCGGAGATGAATACAGCTTCTGTATCCTGCGGAAAATCCCGGTGCTCACCTTGTACGATATAGACATTGTCCAAAATGAAATTGATCAATCTGGAGTACTTGACATCAAATTCTATGATCTCTGTAGCGGCGATGGCATTGGCGAAAAGCTTGTTTTGGCTGGACTTGAATCGCTCAAAGTGCTCCAAAACAAAGAAATTGGCCTTGCCTCTGGCTGAATCACTCAAGAGCTGAATGGCAGAAATAGCCTGTGACTCCGTATCCACCACATAATAATTCATGTAGCTATCCAGGTAATTCTCTATGGTAACCCGGAATTTTTCGGAGGTGGTGAGCAAATCAGATAGGAGAGGCATGTCCTTACCCCAACTTTGATTTTTCTTCAGAAATTTGATGGCTTCCGGGAAACCTTCCAAGTTCTCCACCAGAGATTTGGTGAGGTTGTATTCGTTGGTTTTGGAGTCGAGTTTTCGGGAAGACTGTGTCAATTCCTCACGGATCATTTCTATCACCCGATTGGTTTCTTCAATCTTCTGATCCAGATCCTCCTGCTTGGTTTTTAACTCCTGATAGCCTTTGGTCGACTCATCAAGTTCGGCTTTAAGCGTGATTATTTTCTCCTCAAAATCCACCAAACTTGCTTCCTGAGAGGAATCATCTGATGAAGTTCGCTCCAGTTCCTGCTTGAGCGTAGAAAGCTGAATTTGCTTGATCTCTATGTCTTTGCTCAGCTGATAGACTTTCTCTTTGAGTGCTTCAAAGTTATGATTGATCGTCTTTTGTGCTTGTTGCTTTTCCGATTGGATTAATTTCTGGCTTTCGTACGTTTCCCGAAGTTCAGAAACGATCATTTCCTTTTCGGCAAGCATTTTTTCGGCAGATTCTTTTTCCTGCTGTAAGGAGCGTATACTGAAGCCTGCACGATCGTTTGACTTACGGTCAGCATCTATCTGCTCCCGCAGTTTTTGAGATCTATCTTCCAAGAACCGCAGACGCTCATTCTTGATTTTTTTCTCAGATTCAAATGCTCTGATCTTATTGACATGCTCATTTAGTGCCTTTTGACGGCTGGAGAGCAGTTTTTCTTTTTGAATCAGCTCAGTTTTCAGTTGGCTGAGAAGGGCTTCCTGATCTGCTACCTGAGTTTGCAGTTGGAGTTTTTTATCTCCTTCTTCCTGAATTTTATGGTTGGCTTCTATGAGTGACTTGCTGTACTTCTCTATGCTTTTTTTCGCCAGATTAATACTTGCGACTTTATAGTCTTTTTTGATCTCAAAGTACTTGGAAGCTTGTTTGGCCTGCTTTTCCAGGCTTTTTAGATTCTTATCTATTTCAAAAAGCACATCTTCCACACGGTCCAGATCATCGTCTGTATCCTGAAGTTTTCTGAGGGTTTCCTTCTTTCTGCTCTTGAACTTCGAGATTCCAGCGGCCTCCTCAAACAATTCCCGGCGTGAGTTATTCTTGTCATTCAGCAATTCATCGATCATCTTAAGCTCGATGATGGCGTAGCTATTTGAGTTGATCCCCGTGTCCATGAAGAGATTCGTGATATCTTTCAGACGGCAGGTGACGCCATTGATCTGGTATTCGCTTTCACCGGATCTATAGTAGCGCCGGGTTACCGTGACATAGGTGTATTCTGTAGGGAGAAGGTTTTTGGTATTTTCAAACGTCAGGGATACTTCAGCAAGATTGGAAGGTTTACGGTTTTTTGTACCGTTGAAAATCACGTTTTCCATCTTATCGGAGCGGAGTAAGCGTGTTTTTTGCTCGCCAAGAACCCAACGGATTGCATCGACCACATTGGATTTTCCGCAGCCATTTGGCCCAACTACACCGGTGATTCCCTTGTCGAAGTTAATCACCATTTTATCCCCAAAACTCTTAAACCCCTTGATCTCCAGCTTACTGAGCAGCATTCGTTTGAATTTGTCTATTTAATCAAACAAAATAAGATCATTTGCGCCATTGTCCAAGGAATTAGGGGTTAGAGTGATCAGTTTTTAGGTGGCAGTGGGTGAGGAATTAAAAATTAGTTGTTTGTTAGTCACTGTGATCAGAGTTCAATCATAGTGTTAGGAATCGGTAGCAGTTTTCAGTTGGTCAGGCTGAGCACTTGAGAGACGAGAGTCTCGAAATCGAAGGCTCTCTTATTGTCTTCAACTCCGCTAGGAATGACACAATTCTGTGATAGATGTTGATTGTTTAACCGCAGAGACGCCAAGGACGCAGAGTTTTTATCGCAGAGTCTTATTGTTTATAAAGGGATTTAAGCCTTTGCGTTTTTCTTTGCGATCTCCGCTACTCTGCGGTTAAAAAGGATACTTACTTTGTGCT
>TARA_R110002072_G_scaffold287464_6_pt1 | contig 49442 bp, 43 predicted proteins | sample TARA_R110002072 | Tara Oceans TARA_R110002072 (sample SAMEA4397118) | marine metagenome | biome: Polar Biome; feature: [SRF] surface water layer (ENVO:00010504); material: water (ENVO:00002006), including particulate matter (ENVO:01000060) such as... | depth 5 m | reverse complement strand
TCGTTCCACCAGAACCAATCACTTGAACTCTGGAGGGTCATTAGGACTCAATTTAATGGGTCAAAATATGAGAGCCCACGTTTGGGATGGCGGTCACGCCAGAGCATCTCATCAAGAATATGATGGTGCCGGTGGCACAAACAGATATACTGTGGCAGATGGGAGTGTTTCTCTAAATTTTCACGCAGCTCACGTGACAGGAACCATTATGGCTTCCGGAGTGGTTGCCAATGCAAAAGGAATGGCGCCACATGCACTTGTTTCTGGCTATGACTGGAACAGTGATTTATCTGAAGCCACATCAGCTGCAGGAAATGGTATGTTAGTTTCCAATCATTCTTATGGCTTTCGTTCAGATTTAGTTCCTGACTACTATTTTGGTGCTTATATAACCGATTCCAGAGACTGGGATGCGCTTCATTATAATGCACCTTATTATTTGATGGTAGTTGCTGCCGGAAATGATGGAACAACAAATTATAACGCTGCCCCTTTAAATTCTAGTTTTCCTCAATATGATAAACTAACGGGGCATTCAACTTCAAAAAATAATATGGTTGTGGCAAGTGCGCAAGATGCAAACGTTAATAGTAACGGCGATTTAATTTCGGTTAATATAAGTACTTTCAGCAGTCAGGGTCCCACAGACGATTACAGAATTAAACCCGATATCACAGGAAATGGTCAAGGAGTTTATTCTACTTATCAAAACAGTGACAATGCTTACAATACCATTTCAGGAACCTCAATGGCTTCACCAAATGTTGCCGGCTCCTTATTATTATTACAAGAACACGCCAATAACGTAAACGGGAACTATATGCGTTCTGCTACCCTAAAAGGGGTGGCACTGCATACTGCAGATGATGCAGGTATGACTGGCCCCGATGCTATTTTTGGTTGGGGATTGATGAATGCAAAACGTGCCGCAGAGGCCATTTCAAACAATGGAAATGAATCTTTAATAAATGAGTTAACATTATTTCCAGGTCAGACTTATTCCATAGAGGTTGACAGTGATGGAGTGAATGCCCTTATGGCTTCCATCTCTTGGACAGACCCTGCAGGCACTGCAACTACAGCAACAAATAACACGACTCCAAGACTTGTAAATGACTTAGATATCAGAGTTACCCAAGGGGGGAATACTTATTACCCATGGAGACTCACGGGGGTAAATACCAATGCTAATGATGGTGATAACATTCGCGACCCATTTGAGCGCGTGGATGTTGCCAATGCATCTGGAACTTACACAGTTACAGTTACTCACAAAGGAAGCCTTTCAGGCGGAAGCCAAAACTACTCTTTAATTATCACCGGAATTTCCAGTGAACCTGTTGCTTGTAATGCAACTGTACCTTCAGGATTAACTCCTTCAGGTGTGGGAACTACTTCTGCTATTCTATCTTGGAATGCTGTTGATGGTGCAACATACGATTTAAGATACCGTGTTCAAGGAACAACAAACTGGACAACTTTAGCAGTATCAGGAACTACAACCACACTTTCAGGCTTATCTGAAAACACATCTTATGAAGCACAGGTGAGAAGTAAGTGTTCTGATGGGACTAACTCAAATTACTCCGCATCGGCAAACTTTACCACACAGGAAGTTCAGCTTGAATACTGTAACTCTCAAGGTAATAACGTGAGTGATGAGTACATTAGCAGAGTACAACTCAACACAATAAATAACCCCTCAGGTTCAGGAAATGGCTACTCAGACTTTACCAATATTTCAACTGATTTGACCAAAGGAGATTCCTATACCATTACTGTGACTCCCACCTGGACAGGGACAGTTTATGCAGAAGGTTATGCTGTTTGGATTGATTACAATAATGACGGAGATTTTACAGACGCAGGGGAACAGGTATGGTCACAGTCACCAACAACCGCAAGTCCTGTTAGTGGATCATTTACAATTCCTGCAGGAGCTTTAGAAGGATCTACAAGAATGAGAGTTTCTATGAAATACAACGGAGTTCCTACTTCTTGTGAGACTTTTACCTGGGGTGAAGTCGAAGACTATACAGTAAATATAGTAGCAGAAGGCCCGGATACACAGCCACCAACGGCACCAACCAATCTTACAGCTTCAAACATCACACAAACAACAGTAGATTTAAGTTGGAGTGCTTCAACAGACAATATAGGCGTTGTGGGTTATGATGTTTATATGGGAAGTACCTTATTAGGAACTGTAGCGGGTACCTCTGCCAATGTAACAGGATTGACAGCAAGTACTTCTTACAGCTTTTCTGTAATAGCCAAAGATGCTGCAGGAAATGAGTCGCCTTCAAGCAATGTGGTTAATGTCACAACACTAGCTCCACCAGATACTCAAGCACCAACAGCTCCAACAAACCTAACAGCTTCTAATGTTACTCAAACTACTGTAGACTTATCGTGGAATGCCTCAACAGACAATGTTGGCGTTACAGGTTATGACGTTTATCAAGGAAGTAATTTGTTGGGAACAGTTTCTGGTACTTCTGCTACTGTTACAGGATTAACTGCTAGTACTACTTACAGCTTCTCGGTTAGAGCCAGAGATGCTGCCGGGAATGAATCTCCTTCAAGTAACGTTGTTTCGGTCACAACTTTAGGAAATACCATAACCTATTGTACCTCACAAGGAAACAATTCAAATGATGAATGGATTCAACGAGTACAATTAGGAAGTATTAATAATAACTCTGGTAATAATGGAGGATATGCAGATTTTACCAGTATTTCAACTACATTGGTAAAGGGAACAAGTAATACCATAACGATTACTCCCGGTTGGTCTGGTAGAACATATAGAGAAGCCTATAGAGTTTGGATTGATTACAATCAAAACGGAAGTTTTGATGACCCTGGTGAATTGGTTTATAACAGAAGTCGCACTACAGCAACTTCTGTTAGTGGTAGTTTTACAGTTCCCACGGCTGCATTAGACGGCCCAACAAGAATGCGTGTTTCTATGAAGTATAATGCTTCCCCAACCTCTTGTGAAATATTTGCCTGGGGTGAAGTAGAAGACTACACCGTTGTGGTTTCATCAAATGGCAGTCAAAATTATGGACACATGAATTTTACAGGAGTAGAATCAGATTTCATTATTTATCCAAACCCGGTAAAAGGAAGTGTTCTAAACTTACAACTTAAGGAAGCCGTCGGCACAGAACTTAAAGTGTTGAATGTTTTAGGACAAATAGTAGCAATACAAGCTTTTGATACTACACTGAATGTTTCTCACTTAAATAGCGGAGTCTATTTTGTTGAAGTAAAAACAGAAGACGGACAAACCTTCAGAAAACGATTTGTAAAAGAATAATCATTTTGTTTAACCTAATAAAAAGCCCGCTAACAGCGGGCTTTTTTATTTAGACAGAAATTATTTCGTCTGAGGTTAAGATAACTTCATTTCGCAATCGAAGAAAAACCTGAGCGACTGCAACTGTGTCTTTTTCACAGTAACGAATAATGCGGTCGATATCTTTATCTTCATAATAAACCCCTCGCACTTCGCTTCCATCAATGTCATCTTTGGGAGAGGGAATGTCAAGGATATGAGTAAGTAACTTCAATGATGTGAAATGTTTATAATCGCCAAACTTCCATAATTCCAGCGTGTCAAGATGAGGCACTTCCCAGGGTTTTTTTCCAAAAAGGTTCAATTTGGCAGGGATTTCAACACGGTTGATAATCATCCGTCTTGCGATATAGGGAAAATCAAACTCTTTCCCATTGTGTGCACACAACACATGTTGAGGTCTGTTGAAATGAGTTTCAAGAAGGGTTTTAAAGTCTTTGAGTAATTGTATCTCATCACCTGAAAACGAAGTCACTCTGAAATTTCTAACGTCACCTTTCAATACAAAATAGCCTACAGAGATACATATGATTTTACCAAATTCGGCCCAAATACCTGCGCGGTCATAAAATTCCTCCGGGCTGTGTTCATCACGCCGCTGGTACTCAGTTTTCTTTTCCCAAAGTAGTTTTGCTGTGTCATCCACCTCTTCATAATTTTCAAACAGAGGCACCGTTTCTATATCAAGAAACAGGATGTTTTCAAGGTTGATTTTTTGTAACATATTTTAGTATTTAATTCAACATCTCAAAAGCTTCTTCCATATAAATCATAAAATTTTTAGGATAGGTTTCAATGCCGTTTGTTTCTCCTTTTGAGTGGCCCAGACGCACAACAATGATGTTTTCTTTTGGGAATACGATTACATATTGCCCCAAATGACCACGCATCGCAAAGTATTCTTTTCCGTGGCTTTCACCCAACCAGAATCCATAACCATAGGGTTCCCCTTCAAATCTTGGTTGTACAGATTTTGCAACAAAAGTGGAGTCAAGCAGTTGTTTGTTTTGCCATTTGCCGTGGTCTTTATACAGTTTTCCAAAACGGGCAAAATCACGTGCATTTGAGGCAAAACAACAATAGGATTTTACCATTCCGTTCTTTTCACTATCCACCTGCCAAAGCGCATCGTGTTCAGCGCCCAGGGGTTTCCAAAAGCTTTCAGAAAAGTAATCGGCAGTTTTCTTACCGGTTGCTTTTTCAATAACCATAGCGAGTAATTGTGTGCTTCCGCTAAGGTATTTGAACTCTTTTCCCGATTCTTCAACGATGTCAAGTTCGAGCATCATTTCGTCGAGATTGTCATAAAAGTAAGCTTTTGTAGTAATGGAAAATGGACTGTAATAGCGTTCATCCCAATCCAAGCCAGACGACATGGAAGAAAGGTCACCAACAGTGGTTTTGGTCCCTTCATATTTTGGAAAAAAATCACTTAAAGGTTGATTTAAACTTTTGATATGCCCGTCCATAATCGCCTTACCCAATAATCCTGAAATAAAACTTTTGGCCATTGAAAAAGAATTGCTCTTACTGTTTTCGTTATAACCATCATAGTAAGCTTCATGCCAAATACTGTCATTTTTGATAATCATATAGGCCACTGTGCCTGCTTCATTGTGAGTGTTCAGTAGTTTTTCGGTGGGTTCAATTGTATTGTAATCTTGGTGGATAGGCCAGGGAATGGTGTTTTCACTCGCGTTCACAGTTACATTGTCAAAAGCCTTGTAATCCTCCAGAAATGCGGTGGTGTGACCTTTTAAATATATAGTGCGCACTGCTTTAAACAAATAATCGACATTAAAAAGGTAAGCAATTAGGACAAGTAGTGTCAAAAGTCCGAGTAAAGTGAGTAGAATGCGTTTTAAAATTTTCATAAGAATGGAATTATTCTTATAAAAGTAACAAAAATTGTTTAGTTAAACCCAACTCTAAAATAAGGAAGTTTGAGCCGGTGGATTTTCATGCTCCAGCAACCACTTTTTGCGACTTAATCCGCCTGCATATCCTGTTAGTGAACCATCACTTCCAATCACTCGATGGCAAGGTATCACAATCCATAGTGGGTTTTTACCATTGGCAGCCGCAACTGCTCTAATAGCTTTTTCATCACCCAGCTTTCGCGAAAGCGCCAAATAAGAAGTCGTTTTTCCGAAAGGAATTTCTAGTAGTGACTCCCAGACCCGCATTTGAAATGGTGATCCCTGAGGATTTAATTTTAACTGAAACGATTGTCGCTCGCCAGCAAAATATTCCTGAAGTTGTTGAACAGCAATTTTTAATGAATCAGAAATTTTAGTTGAAATTTCCAGATTTTCATTTAATATGGAAATGGAAACCAATCCCATTTCATCGCCTTTAATTTCAGCGACACCAAGTGGGGTTTGAAAAAAAGCGATTTCCATTTTTAAAATTGTTCTAAAAATTGAATGCGTTTTTCAATGGGTGGATGGGTGGCAAAAAGACCACCCAAAGAGCCAAAAAAGTTGGCAGAGGTGTCTTTTGGTGTGTTCTCAATGAACATTTGCTGGACTTCTTCACTTTTTGTTTCCACTTGGTGATTGGGAGCAATTTTTTTCAAGGCAGAAGCTAAAGCCCAAGGTTTTCGGGTCATTTCTGCGGCACCACTGTCTGCCATATATTCTCTTTTTCGACTTAGTGAAAACTTGAATAATAAAGAAAACAAATAAGCAACAGCAGAAACAATCAAGATGATGATCATCAACTTGCCTGAATCGCGATTGTTTCGACTTCGACCCATTCCGCCATAAAGAAAACCTCTAAAGGCTATTTGAACAACAAAGGCAAAAATCCCCACAAAAATGATGCTTACCACCAGCAAGCGAACATCTTTATTGCGAATGTGCATCAACTCATGGGCAATGACACCCTCCAGTTCATCATCATCAAGAGTTTCTATGATTCCGCGCGTGAGGGTAACGGTATAGTCTTTTTCTTTGAGTCCACTGGCATAAGCGTTGAGTGCGGGGCTTTCAATAATCTGTACTTTGGGCATTTTCATTCCCACACTCATACAGAGGTTTTCCACCAGATTATAAACACGCATGTTTGATTTTCGCTCCAATGTTTTCGCTCCGGTTGCCAAGGCAATCATTTTACCATGAGCAAAATAGGCGATGAGAAACCAAACCAGTACAATTGTTGTTACAAAGGGGATAGCATTAATGAAAAGGTCAGTTGCTAGCTGTGGGTTGGCATTTCCATACTCGTCAAAACTCAAAAAATAAACCACCGCAAATACTGATGCCAAGACCAACAAAGGAAAGGCAATGAGCAGAAGAACAGATTTTTGATTGTTCTTTCTTATTTGTTGTGCAATACCAACAAATTTCATGTGTTTGAAGTTGTTAAAATTTTGAAAAACCGAAATTTACCTATAGGTTTAAATAGGTTACTAGCTGGATTAAAACTTAATTTCCGGGGCTTTATCCAGTTGTTCTCTCTGGGTGTCACCAAGATCAAACATTTTTTCAGTTTTAAAGCCAAACATACCAGCAAAGATATTGTTTGGAAATTTTTGAACAGCAATATTGAGCTCTTTAGTAGCAGCATTAAAGAAGCGTCTCACAGCAGCAAGTTTATTTTCAATGTCTGCCATTTCATTTTGAAGTTGCATAAAGTTTTCACTGGCTTTCAGGTCTGGGTAGGCTTCAACCTGAATGTTAAGTCCTTTTAATGCAACACTAAGTTCTTGTTCTGCGTCGATTTTTTCATCAACACCTTGGGCATTCATTGCTCGAGTTCGGGCTTTTGTAATGGCTTCAAAAGTGCCGCGCTCATGTTCCATATAACCTTTTACAGCCCCCAATAATTGTGGGATTAAATCGTGACGTTGTTTGAGTTGCACGTCAATATCTGCAAAGGCATTTTCTCTGTTATTTCTTAAACTAACCAGGCTGTTGTACATGCCGGCAAGAAATAGACCTAGTACAACTACAATTCCAAGGATTACTAATAATGTCATTGTGATAAATTAATTGGTGAATTCAAATATAGAAAATTTTGAGTTAGCTTAAAGAACTATTTACAACTGAATGATTTAATTGTTGTCAGAGTCGTTTTTTGGGCTGATAATCCCCAATCTTTTTGCTCTTAGTTCCCAGTTTTTTCTGGCCATCGCTTGCATATCTGCAACATTGTCACTTTCATCCATAATTTCAAGACCCAGCAAGGTTTCAATAATGTCTTCCATGGTGACGATACCAATGGGGTTTCCATATTCATCTGAAACTATGGTAATGTGAGTCCTTTTTTCGATAAGGATGTCAAACAATTCAGGGATGGGGGTGTCACTAGAAGTCGTGAGGACTTCTCTCTTAAGTGAGCTAAGTGGTTCAGGACCTTTTTGGTCAATCATCTCTTCCAGCACATCGTCTTTTAAAATAAATCCGGTGATGTTATTTGAACGTTCTTTGTAAATGGGTATGCGGGAGTGTTTTAAGTGTTTGTTTTCTTCATAAAATTCCTCAATACTGGTGTCTTCGTCTTCGGTGATAACAACAGAAAATGGTGTCATGACATCTTTTGCTTGCACTTTTTTGAAGACTAAGAGGTTTTTGATAAACGCAGTTTCATTTTCTTCAAAAACACCTTCTTCTTCGGCGGTATCAGTCATAGCAATAAATTCCTCACGGCTGAACGTGTGAATATGTGCAGACTTTCCTATAAGTTTTGTTGTTAATGTTAAAAACCAAATGATGCCAGTATATTTTAATGGAAAAATTAAAAGATTTAAGAAAATTGCAGTGAAAGATCCTAGTGACTTCCAGTAGGAAGCTCCAATAGTTTTTGGAATAATTTCAGAAAGTACCAAGATTAAAAAGGTCATAATTGCAGAAATAATCATCACGGAATTATTGCCGCTTCCAAAAGTTTTTTCTGCTTGAACCCCCACAAGAATGGCTCCCACAGTATGTGCAATGGTATTAAATGTGAGGATGGCCGTTAAAGGAACATCGATGTCTTTTTTTAAAGCAATCAATTTTTTTGCGTAGGGTTTGCCTTCATCCATTTTCATTTTTAAGAAAGAAGGGCTAAAGCTAAGAAGTGCAGCTTCTAGAATAGAACACAAAAAAGAAAAGAAAATTGATACTGCTGCGTATACAATTAATAAAGCCATAGTTGTTTTAAAAGTTGGCACAAAATTACTTAATTATTCTTTGATGTTTCTAATTATTTTTATAAAATTTAAAATGTTCTATAAAGCAAGTTCGCTCTATTTTATTAAAAACCAAAGAAATAAGCGGGCTTTAAAACCCGCTTAAATTTATATTGCTAATTTAAATTCTTCTGAATCAAAGTCACCCAGCCTGATGCCTCATTTACACTTGCATAGGGCTCCATCCCAACTTCCTCATCAAAGAAGATAATGTGGTGATTCTTTTTTTCTTTATTCTTAAAGATGAGCTCTATGGCAACCTTTTCAATAGTGGTAGCTTTTGGCTGACCCGATTTTGGCACCTCAAGTTTAAATAAATTACAGGCTTTTATATCTTTTAAGGGGAATAAATCGATATGTTCTTCCTTAACAGGAACTGATGATGTGACTAATTTTTTTGAGTTTTCATCAATTCCGATAAAAAGTGTATTAAAAATAGCTGTAGAGGTTAACTTTACAGCACTTGAACCGCAAAGGGTTTCTACTTTTTTAATTGTTTTCTTTTCTTTGCGGGATTGGTTGGTAACGGCATATACAATGGGCACTACAAATAATAATAGCATGCCAATGCCCAGTTCAATTGATACAATATCCATTTCTTTTAATTTTTAAATTGTTTGATTTTTATAAAGTTGTGCTGCTATGAGGCAACAAGCTAAAGATGACGAATTATCTTTTTCACTTTACAAAAAGAAATGGAATGGAAAAATCTGAGTGCTTAATACACTTCTGAGGTCAATGAGGTAATTTGAACTTGCAGAAACATCTTGCTCTTGTAAAGATTCAAGTTTATTTAAAAAAGCACTTTTGCTTTTTGAAGCAGATGAAACAACCACATCAACTGAAGAGAAGGTGATTTCCTGAGCAGCGAGTGCTTTACTGCTTTTGGTTTTAAATAGCGAAAATTCCTCCTGCGTATTTACAATCTCTGAAGAAAAAGTTGGAACAGAACCAAATGACATAACCGGCTGCAAAAAGACTAGCAGCAGGATGAGGAAGGGAATCCAATTATTTTTATACATTTTCACAATGCAAGATTACAACAAAAATAGATTCGTAATTCTTAAAGTATAGATAATTATTTTAAGAAATAATTTTCACCACATCTTTCGCAAAATAACTGGCAATGATATTTGCCCCGGCTCTTTTAATGGCAGTTACCTGCTCCATCATTACTGCATCGTGGTTGAGCCAGCCTTTTTCTGCGGCAGCTTTGAGCATGGCATACTCACCACTTACTTGATAAACGGCAACCGGCACCGTGACGGCATCGGCAATTTCTCTAACAATGTCGAGATAACAAAGTCCGGGTTTTACCATGACAATGTCTGCACCTTCGTCAATATCCATTAGAGTCTCCCTTAATGCTTCCTCTCTGTTTGCAGGATCCATTTGATAGGTTTTCTTGTCTTTAGGAATATCTTTTAAGTCCACGGGAGCAGAATCCAAAGCGTCACGAAACGGGCCGTAAAAAGCAGAAGCATATTTTGCACTGTAACTCATAATGCCCGTGTTGTGAAAACCTTCATCCTCCAGCAGGGTACGGATTTCAAAAATACGGCCGTCCATCATATCACTGGGTGCGACAAAATCGGCACCGGCTTTGGCGTGTGATAAGGACATTTCTGCTAAAACGGAGTTGGTTTCATCATTCAAAATCTCACCGGCGTAAATAATACCGTCATGGCCATATACTGAAAAGGGATCCAATGCCACATCGGTCATAACAAGCATTTCAGGACAAGCGTCTTTTACGGTTTTGATGGCGCGTTGCATGAGACCGTTTGAGTTTAGTGCTTCAGTGCCTTTGTTGTCTTTCAGTTTGTCATCTACTTTCACAAATAGTAAAACAGATTTTAAACCTAAACTCCAAAGCTCCTTCACCTCTTTTGAAAGATTATCCAAACTTAAACGATAATAATTGGGCATCGAAGCAATTTCTTCTTTTACGCCTTTGCCTTCTACCACAAAAAGCGGAACAAGAAAATCATTTGGCGTTATGATGGTTTCACGCACCAAACTTCTGATGGTTTCGTTGGCACGTAGTCTTCGGTTTCTTCTTAGTGGATACATAGTTTTAGTTTTCAGTGTTCAGTAGCAGTATTCAGTTATACCCAATCCTTAGGGTTTTTTAAAACTTCCAAGAGTTTTTCTTCCTCACTTCCCGGCTTGGGATGGTGGTCATATTTCCATTGTACGGTTGGAGGCAAGCTCATCAAAATGCTTTCAATGCGACCATTTGTTTTCAATCCGAAAAGGGTGCCCTTGTCGTGCACTAAATTGAATTCTACATAACGGCCACGACGAATTTCCTGCCATTCTCTCTGTTCGGAAGTGTAAGGTAAGGTTTTTCTTTTTTCAACTATGGGAACATAGGCTTCCAAAAAACTGTCGCCCACTTCGGTAACAAAGTTATACCAGTCTTTTATTGTGAAATTATCATTTGCTTTGCAATAATCAAAAAATAATCCGCCCAGACCACGGGCTTCACCACGATGGCTGTTGTGAAAGTATTCGTCGCATTTCTTTTTGTATTCCGGGTAAAAATCAGGATTATGATTGTCACAGGCTTTTTTACAAATGCGGTGAAAATGCTTAGCATCTTCTTCAAAGAGGTAATAAGGTGTTAAATCCTGTCCGCCGCCGAACCAACTATCGATGATATTTCCTTGTTTGTCATACATTTCAAAATAACGCCAATTGGCGTGCACTGTGGGAACCATTGGGTTTTTTGGGTGCAATACCAGACTCAATCCGCAAGCAAAAAAATCGCACTCATTCACATTAAAATACCCCTGCATCGCCTTAGGCAATTCCCCGTGGACCGCAGAAATATTCACACCGCCCTTTTCAAAAACGGCTCCGTTTTCTATCACACGAGTGCGGCCACCGCCGCCCTCTTTTCGCTCCCAAATATCTTCCTGAAATGAGGCTTTGCCATCTACTTCTTCCAGTTTGGAAGTGATGGTGTCTTGTAGTTGTTGTATGTAATCGTAAAATTTTTCTTTCATACCCCTACCCCCGCGAAAGCGGGGGTCTCTTTAATTGGTTTTCAAATCTACAATATAAACAAATTCGCTTTTATTCTCCTCTATTTCTTCAATGGAACTTATTTTCACAGCAGTTTTCATTTTCTCTTTTAATTCTGAAATTATTTCAGTTAAATCACTATTTTGCATTTGCTTTTTAGCGAAAAAATTTCTGCCTACTTCATTGTTATGTAAATCCATTTCCATTTCTAGCTCCGCATTTGGCGCTAGTTTTTCGTGTAAATCCGTCACTTTTTTTGCCCATTCAACTGATTCCTCAACGGAATTATTTTTTTCAAAACACTTTTTGGCAATCAAAACATTCCACAATGCATGCCTGAACGCATTGGTTACATTGTTTTTATGATGGGCTCTTTTAAACAATCGATCACAAATCTGTACTGTTTTTAAAGTCGCCCTGTGGGTCGGGAAAAAATACCTTGGACGTTTTATAAAGGTGCTTGCCAGTAAAAATAACTGTTTGAAGCTTAGGTTTTTGATGCGATTCCAAACAGCCATATCAAATGCTAACCTTTATATTCCTTCACCGCTTCAATAAACGCTCCGGCATTTTCCAATGGAATATTGGGCAAAATACCGTGGCCTAAATTGACGATGTATTTGTCTTTTCCAAATTCGTTGATCATTTGAGTCACCATTCGTTTGATTTCTGCCGGTGGCGAAAACAGGCGAGTGGGGTCAAAATTCCCCTGTAAAGTAATGTTTCCTCCACTTAAATAACGAGCGTTTCTGGGCGAACAGGTCCAGTCCACTCCCAAAGCTGAGGCTCCGGATTTTGCCATCACATCCAGCGCAAACCAGCAACCTTTTCCGAAAGCAATCACTGGGGTTTCTCCTTTCAATGCGTCGATAATTTGCTGCATATATTTCCAGGAGAATTCCTGATAATCTGTGGGCGAAAGCATTCCTCCCCAGCTGTCAAAAATTTGTACAGCGTTGACGCCTGCTTTTACTTTTTCTTTCAAATAAGCGATGGTGGTGTCTGTTATTTTTTGAAGCAACGTGTGTGCTGCAAGTGGCTGGGTGAAACAAAACTCTTTAGCGATGTCAAAGTTTTTTGAGCCTTGTCCTTGCACACAATAACACAAAATCGTCCATGGCGAACCAGCAAATCCAATTAAAGGAATTTCGTTATTCAGTTTTTCTTTGGTCATTTTAATGGCATCCATCACATACCCAAGGGTTTCCTGAATATCAGGAACAATCACGTTATCAACATCTTTTTGAGAACGAATGGGTTTTGGCAACCAAGGTCCCACTCCGGGTTTCATTTCCACTTCAATATTCATCGCCTGAGGAATTACCAGAATATCACTGAACAAAATTGCAGCATCCATCCCATAACGGCGAATGGGCTGCACAGTAATTTCGGAAGCAAGTTCCGGGGTTTGACATCGGGTAAAGAAATCATATTTGGCTTTGATTTCCTGAAACTCGGGCAAGTAGCGCCCTGCCTGACGCATCATCCATACCGGTGGGCGGTCAACAGTTTCACCCTTTAAGGCTCTTAGGAAAAGATCGTTCTTAACACTCGCCCCCAAGTCTACTTGGGGGGGTGTCTCGTTATTATTTGTACTATTCGTCATCATATTATCTAAGTCTAGCAGAGGCGCAGACCTGCCTAAAAAGACAGCTGCTCGCCATGCAATTTTTATTTTAAATTTTTCACCACCTGCACAATCACATTCTCTATCGTGGGTTTATTGGCGATGACAATTTTATTTTTGTGTTTTTCAGCTTCCGCAGCGGTGGTCGTCCCAATACAAAAAGCAATGTTGTTGTCTAATGTATTTTCTTTTGTAAAACTTTCCACGGCACTTGGGCTAAAAAATAGTACACCGTCAAATGTGCGTTCAATTTTTTTGGGTTTTAAAACGGTATTATACACTTCAATTTCAGTAAAACTTACATTGTTTTCCAGCAATAGTTCCGGAAGTTCGTCCCGTCTCAAATTTCCGCAAAAAAAAGTAAAAAATTCATCAGCAAATTCATCAACAATGATTTCAGTCAACTCTTTTCCGTAATTGGCCATTACTTTTACTTTATAGCCATTTTTCTCCAACAATGCCTTCGTTTTTTCGCCCACACAAAAACAATTTTCAATCTGAACTTTTTTGTCAACTAAACCTATTACAGTATTCTGACTGGTGATGATGGCGTTTTCAATTTTAGTTTTCACTTCAAAATCTACTGGGTCAATTGTAATGGCATCATATTCTACCAAACCGATACCGGCTTGCAATAAAAGATTGCGCTGGCTTTCGGTGAGTTTTTTTGTGGACAATACTGTTGGCATATCTTACCCCGCACTTGTTGCGGGGTCTCGTTAATTTTTGTTCAATTCTTTCTTAATCTCACTCATCAATTCCCTTCCTCCATTATTCAAAAGCTCTTTTGCACATAATTGACCCAACCCAGTACTTTCCTCAATGCTAACAGTTTTTTGAACTGAATACTTCTGTGTTCCATCAAGGCTTAATAGATTGCCTTCAAAATGAATTTCATCACCATTTATCGTTGCCAAAGCACCAATAGGAGCAGTACAACCGCCTTCCAGAACTTTAAGAAATTCGCGTTCTATATGTACACAAGTTTCAGTTTCATGGTGGTTGAGTTTAGCAAGTACTTCTCGAATGTGTGTGTCTTTTTCCATCGCAACCACCAGCATAGCACCTTGAGCGGGGGCAGGCAACATCCAGTCTAAGTCCTCCCCAACCCCTCCAAAGGAGGGGCTTTGTATTTGTTTACCATTATTTAAAAACCCTAACCTTTCAAGGCCGGCTTCGGCGAAAATGGCACCGTTCCAATTATTGTCTTTTAACTTTTGCATGCGTGTGTTGACATTTCCACGCAAATCCACTACTTGATGATTGGGATATTTATTAAGCCATTGTGCCTTTCGGCGTAAGCTGCCGCTGGCAATAATTCCTTGTTCTTGTTTTAAAAAACCCAGACCTTTATGAAGGAGTATGTCTTTGTATGAGGCGCGTTGAAGGATGGCTGCTTCTACAATTCCTTTGGGCAATGTCGTGGGAACATCTTTCATGGAGTGCACAGCGATATCTACTTTGCCGGTAATCATCGCCACATCAAGTGTTTTTGTGAAAATGCCGGTAATCCCCATTTCATAAAGGGGTTGGTCGAGGTTGAGGTCGCCTTCAGATTTTACGGGTACGAGTTGGGTTTTATAGCCTAAATTTTCTAATGCAGATTTGACCTTGTTAGCCTGCCATAGGGCTAGTTCACTGTCTCTTGTTCCGATTCTGATAGTTTCAGGCTTCAAGTTTTGGATTTTATGAATTGTCGGGGAATTAGACCTTTCTAGTTTCTTTTTCGTCAAGAGAAAAATCTTGAAGCTCAAAAATTTTATTGATTAACTCTAGGCTTTCGTTTGTACTTCCATTAGCATTCCTAAGATGGTTAGCAAAATGGGTAGTGATTTTTTGAATGACACGGCTTGTAATAATTTCTGCCTGGTATTCATCAAACCCGGTTATTTTTTTTCTTTGGTAATCAAGTTCAGCGTCTTTAATGTTTTTTAATTTCATTTTAAGAGCGCTAATGGTGGGCGCAAATTTTCTGGTTTCCTGCCAGGTGTTGAAGCCGTGTTTTATTTCTTCAATGATGGCTTCAGCCTGCGGGATAAATGCTTTTCTTTTTTCAAGTGTTTCATCGGTGACTTTTGAAAGGAAGTCAAGGTGAATGAGTTCCACATTTTCAAGTTCAGAGACATCATCTGCAACATTTTTTGGAATAGACAGATCCAGTATGAGTAACTTTTTATCTGAATAGATAAGTTCTTTTGAAACTGTGGGATTTTGAGCTCCGGTTGCGACAATCAGTATGTCAGACTTTCTTATTTCAGCTTGAAGGTCTGCATAATCTTTCACGTCAAGATTGAATTTTCCGGCAATTTTCTCTGCCTTATCCTTTGTTCTATTGATGAGTGTTATATGCGGATTCTTTGTATGTTTTATAAGGTTTTCACAGGTATTTCTTCCAATTTTTCCTGTTCCGAAAAGGAGGATGTTTTTATCTGCAACATTTTCAATAGTGTTAAGTATATACTGAACAGAGGCAAAACTCACAGAAGTTGCTCCGGAAGAGATTTCAGTTTCATTTTTGATTTTCTTACTTGCCTGAATAACAGAGTTTATAAGGCGTTCTAAAAATGGATTTGTAAGTTGGTGTCTTTTTGATCGTTTAAAAGCTGCCTTTAATTGGCTAATGATTTCAAAATCACCCAATATTTGACTGTCAAGGCCAGTACCTACTTGAAAAATGAAAGAGATTGCTTCTTTATTTTTATATACATAAGCCACTTTTTCAAATTCTTCAACAGTACCGTTTGTATTATCACAAAGCAGTTTTATAAGTTGATAAGGGTGGCTTGCAAAACCGTAAATTTCTGTGCGATTACAAGTTGAAGTTATTAAAACAGCTTCAATGCCTTCCTTCTTAGCCTGTGTTAACAAGGCTTCTTTACCGTCATCATCAAGGCTAAATTTACCCCTTACTTCAGCATCAGCTTTTTTGTAGCTTAAGCCAATAGCATAAAATGAAGTAAGTTTTGCATTCCTGTTATCCATGAATATATTTTGCAATAGATGTGCAAATGTAAACGAACAATAAGTCAAAAAACAACGCTAAAAGTACTTTTTTTGTCGTTACACGTTAAAATCCCCTTAAATTGTCCCAAACAATGATATTTGTCATATTTTTGCGGTAAACACTAGTGCTTTGAAGCTTCTATTTTAGAATCATTCTAAATAAAATCAAATACATACAAATCATGATCATTGAGGAAAATAACGCTAAAAGTTCTTTAAAAACCATTGCCTTTGAGGATGGTTTTACAGTGATGTATTTACAGAACGAAACAACTGAAAAACAACAAATTGCAAAGCGTGTTGACGCTAGTTTTATTCAATTTCACTTTTGTGTAAAAGGGAGTGCAACTTTTATATTTAACGAAGGTCGCTATACATTACCCTTATTGGATGAAAAATCATTATTACTTTACAATCCGCAGCGTGAATTGCCTATTAATATAACGGTTGCTCCAAAATCCTGGGTGGTATCTGTGCTAGTTTCAATTAAAAAATTTCACACGCTGTTTTCTGAAGAGGCTAGTTATGTCGATTTTTTGATGGATGAGAACACAGACAAGAAATATTATCAGGATGGGAGTATTTCTCCGTCAATGGCAGTGGTATTGAGTCAAATATTGAATTTTAACCTAAATCCTTCAGTCAAACACATTTATTTAAAGGGGAAACTTTACGAGCTCATCGCGCTCTATTTTAACAGACCGGATGAGGTAGATGTAGAACAATGTCCTTTCCTTGCCGATGAAGACAATTTGAGGAAAATTAGAAAAGCAAAAGAAATCATCCTTAAGAATATGGCTGAGCCCCCAGGGTTACAAGAATTGTCAGATGAGATAGGACTGTCACTCAAAAAATTGAAAGAAGGTTTTAAAGAGGTATATGGTGATACTGTTTTTGGGTTTTTGCTGGACTACAAAATGGAGTATGCCAGGAAGTTGCTGGAAACCGGTTCACACAATGTTAATGAAGTGGGTCTAAAAGTGGGGTACAGCACCTCCAGTCATTTCATCGCCGCTTTTAAAAAGAAATTTGGGACAACTCCAAAAAAGTATTTAATGAGTTTAACACCTTCAACATAATATCAAAATTGTTTATGGAACTATGTTTTAAATCTGAATCTTTTCAGTAAATGAAGGATTAATAAAGTTGTATTTTTGTTTTTGGAAAAGAATAGTCTATGAAAAAAAAAGGAGCACTACTGGTTAATTTGGGTTCGCCAGACAGCACAGACCCCAAAGATGTAAAAAAATATCTCGACGAATTTTTAATGGATCCCCGTGTGATTGATGTTCCATACTGGTTAAGGTCTTTTATCGTTAGAGGAATTATTCTCAACACCCGCCCTAAAAAATCCGCAGAAGCTTACAGCAAAATTTGGTGGAAAGAAGGCTCACCACTCATTGTGCTTTCTGAACGCTTACGCGAAAAAGTAGACAAGCATACAGGTATTCCCATTGCGTTGGCTATGCGTTATGGAAGTATGACCATAAAAAAAGGCCTGCAGGAATTGAAAGAAAAAGGCGTCACGGAAGTTTTAATTGTTCCTTTATATCCCCAATTTGCAATGGCCACAACAGAAACCATAATGGTTTTAGCCGAAGAATTGCGACTGGAATTTTTTCCCGAAATGACGTTCTCTTCCATACCGGCATTTTACAACAAACCTGAATATATCGAAGTCCTTTCCAAAAGCATCGCCGAAAAACTGGAGGGTCTGGATTATGAGCATTTGCTTTTTAGTTATCACGGTGTGCCCGAAAGACATATTAAAAAACGCGATATCACAAAATCACATTGCAAAATAGACAAATCCTGCTGTTTGACACACTCGCCTGCACATCAATTTTGTTACCGTCATCAGTGTTATGAAGTCACCCGCCTTGTGGGAGAAAAGTTGGGTTTAAAACCAGGTACTTTTAGCACTTCCTTTCAGTCGCGACTGGGTTTTGACCCGTGGTTACAGCCTTACACAGACAGAACAATTGAAAAATTAGGTCTTTCAGGAATTAAAAAAATGGCAATTGCTACACCTGCTTTTGTAAGTGACTGCCTTGAAACACTCGAAGAAATTGCTATGGAAGGCGAAGAAATTTTTCACGAAGTGGGCGGAAAAGAATTCACAACCATTCCCTGTCTGAATGATCGTGATGACTGGGTGCGTGTTTTGAGCGGCTGGATTGATCGATGGGCCGTTGTTGACATTGAAACCGCCATAGCTTAATGAGAAAAATCACCCATTCTGAAACTCTTGGAAAAAAGCCCATTGGAAAACTTCTGATACAACAATCAGTCCCGGCTTCTATTGGGATTTTGGTGATGTCTTTAAACATTCTTGTGGACACCATTTTTGTGGGGAATTGGATTGGTTCTATTGCCATTGCAGCAATCAACGTCGTGTTGCCAGTTTCTTTTTTTATTGCGGCACTCGGTATGTCTATTGGTATTGGTGGGTCTTCCATTATTTCAAGGGCACTGGGTGCTAATGACAAGAAAAAAGCGCTAAAAACTTTTGGCAATCAATTAACCATTACCCTTTTATTGACCACTTTACTGGTTGGCTTTGGTCTTTATTATATCAATGATTTGATTCCTGCATTTGGTGGAAAAGGGGACATATTTGAGCCTGCTAAAATTTATTACCGCATTGTACTGTATGGAGTACCCCTGCTGGCACTTTGTATGATGGGGAACACGGTGATAAGAGCAGAAGGCAAGCCCAAATTTGCTATGAATGCCATGATTATTCCTTCGGTGAGTAATTTAGTTTTGGATTATATTTTGATTTATGTGTTTGACATGGGCATGCACGGTGCTGCGTGGGCGACAACTATCTCTTATGCGATGTGTTTTGGGTATATTTTGTGGTTTTTCCTCTCAAAAAACTCAGAATTAAAGATTAATTTCTCTCATTTTGGTCTGGACTTTCCAATTATCAAGGAGATAACATCTTTGGGTTTTGTGACACTTTCGCGTCAAGCGGTGGTGAGTATTACTTACCTAATCATGAATAATATTTTGTTTGATTTGGGTGGGGAGTCTTCAGTGGCTGTTTATGCTATTATTGGTAGAATGCTCATGTTTGCACTCTTTCCTGTACTGGGAGTGACACAGGGTTTCTTGCCCATAGCCGGGTATAATTATGGGGCAAATTATCATAGCCGGGTGAGGGAAAGTATTAATAAGGCCATTAAATATGCTGCATTTTTAGGTCTTTTTGTGTTTGGTTTTATTATGTTTTTTGCAGAAGAAATCGTGATGGTTTTTACAGATGATGCCCGTGTAATTGCAGATACTCCCGGCGCTATGAGGTGGGTGTTTGCAGCGATACCTATTATTGCGGTTCAATTGATTGGAGCTGCTTATTTTCAAGCCATTGGTAAAGCGATTCCGGCCTTGTTGCTTACTTTGACCAGACAGGGGTTTTTCTTTATTCCGTTGGTGCTGATTTTGCCCCATTATTTTGGCGAAATTGGTGTTTGGATTTCATTTCCCATTGCAGATTTACTCTCAACTCTTGTAACTGCTTACTTCCTTAACAGAGAGATTAGAATGAATTTAAAAACGAGCCGTGAAAATGGCTAATAATTTGTATTTTTAGGCTTCAATCCATTAGACATATTTCATGCTTTATAATTATTTAAAAGCCCTCCACCTCATATTTGTGATTACCTGGTTTGCCGGTCTATTTTATGTGGTGCGACTTTTTGTTTATCAAATTGAGGCTTACCACAAACCCTCTCCTGAGAAAGAAATTTTAGGAAAACAATTAAAAATAATGACAAAGCGCTTATGGTATATTATTACCTGGCCATCGATGATACTGGCTGTTGGGTTTGGTATTTGGTTGCTTTCCATAAGAGCAGTGCTTTTAACAGATGTCTGGATGCAGGTGAAACTGGGCTTTGTGCTGTTTTTAATTGTTTATCATTTTATATGTCATCGCTATTTTAAACAACTCCAAAAAGATATTGTAAATAAATCGTCAAACTATATGCGCATTTTTAATGAGGGCGCTACCATTGTGTTGTTTGCGGTTGTGTTTTTAGTAAATTTCAGATATTCTATTGATTGGGTATATGGTACTTTGGGTCTTATACTTTTTTCAATTTTAATAATGGCGGGATATAAACTCTACAAATACCTGAGAGAGAAAAATGGAGCTTAGATGTGGCTCATTATTTGATGAATCACTAAATAGGTATTCTGATTTTTAAAAACCTAAAGAAGTTCAAATGATTAAAAGCCTTTTAAAAAGCAAAAGTTCATTGCGAACAAAAATATTTCTCTCTATGATAGCTCTCGTTTTAGGAGCTTCCATCTTGATTGCTTTGGCAACTATCTATCAGTATAATCAAGATTCCCTTCAATATCATAAAGAGCGACTGGATCGTAAAGAAGACCAAATAAGGGCAAGTATAAATTATGAACTCAGGAAGACATCTTATGAAGTGATTACTGAGAATCTCCCCTTAATTTTTAAAGATAAAATCTATGAAATTCAGGACATCCATAATATGGAGGTATCACTTTTTGATTTAAACGGAACGATTTTAAAATCTTCAAGAGCTTCTTTTTATGAAAAACCCTCAGACTCTATTAGTGCAGAGGTTTTAAGCGCACTAAGAAGTTCGTCAACAAAAAAACATGTGGTTCGTTTTCAGGAGGGAGATAAGAAGTTTCGATCTTCATATTCTTACATAACAGACAATTATTTTAAGCCCCTTGCCATTCTCAACTTGCCTTATATAGAAGAAGACAATTTTATAACTCGTGAACTTAAAAACTTTTTGATTCGTCTAGCACAGGTGTATCTTTTTATGATGGTTATTGCGATTGTATTATCTTATTTATTGTCAAAACACATTACAAAATCTTTAAAAACAATAAGTGACAAAATCAAGGAAACCCGACTTGATAAATCCAATAAAAAAATAGAAACAAGCCAGGCGAGTGAAGAAATTTCAACCCTTGTCAATGCCTACAATAATATGATAGATGAACTTGAAAGCAGTGCAGCAGCTCTCGCAGCAAATGAGCGGGAAACTGCTTGGCGAGAAATGGCAAAACAAGTGGCTCACGAGATAAAAAACCCTTTAACGCCCATGCGTTTAACAGTACAAAGCTTTGAACGAAAATTTGATAATAATAACCCCAATAATTCTGAAAAAGTAAAAGAGTTTACCCAAACCTTGACACAACAAATTGATACAATGAGTGCTATTGCATCTGCATTTTCAACCTATGCTAACATGCCTGCCCAAAAGGATGAAACACTCGATCTCATTGAAATTACAAAACTTGCTTTGGATATTTTCAATGAAGAATATATTGTTTTTAATTCTGAAGAAAAGGAAATTATTGTTAAACTAGACAGAGTTCAACTCATAAGGGTTGTTACAAACCTTGTGAAAAATGCAACCCAGTCTGTAGAGGACCAAAACAATCCCAGAGTTGAGGTCAAACTGTTTTCTAATAAGTTGTCTGCGTTTATTGAAGTTTCAGACAATGGAGTGGGCATACCAGATGAAAATAAAGAACGAATATTTGAACCCAAATTTACTACCAAGTCTAGTGGGATGGGACTGGGACTTGCAATGGTAAAAAGCATCATTGAAAATTATAAAGGAAAAATCACACTGAAATCTGAAATCAATAAAGGAACTGTTTTTACAGTAGAATTTCCTAAATTTAACGATTCAAACACATAATACTATTCTTATGAATTTTGAAAATCTTCTTATCTCAACAACCCAAGATGGAATCACAACAATTACTATCAACCGTCCATCAAAGCTTAATGCATTAAATTCTCAAACCATAAAGGAATTGCATTCAGCACTCAAAATATTTGAACTTGATAAAGAAACAAAGGTGATCATTTTAACAGGAAGTGGAGAAAAGGCTTTTGTCGCAGGAGCTGATATCAGTGAATTTGCATCTTATTCAGTAAAGGAAGGGAAAAAACTGGCTGCACTGGGGCAACAATTACTATTTGATTTTCTAGCAAATCTTTCTACTCCGGTAATAGCTGCTGTTAATGGTTTTGCACTTGGAGGCGGACTTGAACTTGCCATGGCGGCTCATTTTAGAATTGCAAGCGACAATGCAAAAATGGGTCTTCCTGAAGTCTCATTGGGTGTTATACCGGGTTATGGAGGCACTCAAAGATTGCCTCAACTTGTGGGTAAAGGAAGAGCTATGGAAATGATAATGACCGCCGGAATGATTGATGCCAAACAAGCGCTAGACTATGGCTTGGTGAATCACGTCACCACTCAAGAGGAACTTCTTGGGCTTGCAGAAAGTATCGCGCATAAGATTATGAAAAACTCAACAATAGCTATCGCTTCAGCAATAAGAGCCGTAAATGCAAATTATACAGATGGCATAAATGGTTTCACAGTTGAAATTGAAGAGTTTGGAGATAGCTTTGGTACAGCAGATTTTCAGGAAGGAACCACGGCATTTTTAGATAAGAGAAAAGCAAATTTCCCCGGGAAATAATTTTATCAGATTTATTACAGCTTAATAATTTAAGATAATTTTAACTATATTTAGGCTATATTTTTAAACATAGCCAAATGAAGTTGTACTCTTGTTTAGTTAGTTCTTGTTTACTCTTTTTAGTCTCATGTACAAAGGATGCCTCTTTTGATAAAGAGGTTTTTAACACAGCAGACTTAAATCATGCAAACAGAACCCTACTGGAAGTAGCAATGGAAGATGCATTTCCTCCGCCGGTTGCCTCAAGAGTTTATGTCTATCCTCATATCGCTCAATATATCACTTTACAAAAGTTTTATCCAGATAGTCTTCAAGACATCAGCAGCAAACTTAATGGTTTAGAATCCATTCCTGATATTGATAAATCACAAGTAAACCCGGAACTTGCTGCAATACTTTCCTTCTGTAATATTGCGAAAAAGGTGGTCTTTTCAGAACATCTTATTGAGGAGTTAAAAAATGAGTTTATTGATAAGGCCCGAAAAGAAAAATTGAGTGAAAACGTTATATACTCCTCTTTAGCTTACGCCGAAAGTATCTCAGGGCATCTCTCAAAATGGATTGATAAGGACAATTACATACAAACCCGCACATTTGATCGATTTACAAGCACAAAAAAACCCGAAAACTGGAGAGAAACACCTCCTGATTATATGGAAGCACTGGAACCCTTTTGGGATGAAATAAGACCTCTGGTGATTGATAGCGCATCAATTTATTTAGCAAAAGCACCGCCTGTTTATCAAACATCAAAAGACTCAGAATTTTTCAAAATGGTCTATGAAGTCTATGAGGAGTCAACTCAACGACTAGATAGCTCAAAGATTGCCACTGCCTGGTTTTGGGATGACAATCCAAACACGACCATGCATCAAGGTCATCTGGTTGCTGTTATTCACAAAATTTCCCCGCCGGGCCATTGGTTAAATATTATTCATCAAATAACTGAGAAAGAAAATAGCAGTCTTTTCACAACTTCAAAAGCCTATACTTTTACAGCTACAGCTATGTTTGATGCCATTATTTCTTGCTGGCATGAAAAATTCAAAACAGACTTAGTGAGGCCGGTAACTTACATTCAGGAATATATAGATGTTGAATGGAAGCCGGTAATACAAACACCACCTTTTCCTGAATATACCAGTGGTCACAGTGCAATATCTGCCTCTGCAGCAGGAGTATTAAATGCTGTTTTTGGAAAAACATTCGCTTTTACAGACAATACCAATGAGCTCTTTAATGCCGGAACAAGAACTTATTCCTCCTTTGATGAAGCTGCTTGGGAAGTTAGTTTAAGCAGGTTTTATGGGGGTATTCACTATATGATTGGTGTGGAAGAAGGAAACAAACAAGGTTATTTTATAGCCAATAAAATACTAGAAAAGTTTAAAAATTAAAAAAATGAAACGGTTTACATATATACTTTTTCTTGCCTTCCTTTTATTTGGATGTAAAAAAAATGAAGAACTATCAACAAACAATCAAAAAGAAAAAGCAGTGGCGCTTTTTGAATATTTAGACAGTACACAAACGGGGATTGATTTTGAAAACACAATAACTGAGTCAGAGAGATTCAACTTTTTACTTTATGAATACTTATACAATGGCGGAGGAGTTGCTATTGGTGATGTTAATAATGATGGGTTGCCTGATATTTACTTCACGGGCAATATGTTTTCTAACAAACTCTATCTCAATCAAGGCGATTTCAAGTTTATAGATATAACCGAAAGTGCCGGAGTGAATGGAGGAATGGGATTTAAAACAGGCGTCACCATGGTTGACATTAATAATGATGGTCTTCTCGATATTTATGTAAGCAAATCTGCCATCCCCAACGCAGATTTAAGGCGCAATGTACTTTATATAAATAATGGTAATTTGACCTTTACAGAGCGTGGTGCAGAATATGGCCTCGACGATCCGGGATACTCAGTTCAGGCTTATTTTTTTGATATGGATGGTGACGGTGACTTAGACGTTTATATTTTAAATCACCCTTCAGACTTTAAAGACACTAATTCTATAAAAATCACACAAAATGAAAAAGGAGAGTTAGCTCTTGCAAAAGCTGAATCTTATGAGTTTTTTTCAGACAGGCTCTATCAAAACAATGAGGGTAATTTTCTTGATATTTCAGAAAAAGCCGGAGTACTCAATTATGCTTTTGGGCTTAGTGCTGTGATTGGCGATTTTAACCAAGATGGGCTTCCAGATATTTATGTAGCTAATGATTATGTAAAGCCAGATCAGCTTTTAATCAACCAGGGGAATAACACTTTCGTTGACCAACTGTATGATTATTTTAGTAGCACTTCATTTTCATCAATGGGTTCAGATTTTGCAGATATCAATAACAATGGCTGTTTTGATTTGATTACGTTAGACATGCTTCCTTCTGAAAACTACCGACGTAAAATGATGTCAATGGCACAAAACTATGATAAGTTTGAAAAAATGGTGACCTATGGTTTAGGTGCTCAATACCCCACAAATGTACTCCAAATAAACTCCTGTGTGGGACCATTTTCAAATTTTGCCTACATGAATGATGTTGCGCTTACAGAGTGGAGCTGGAGTGTATTATTAGCTGACTTTGATAACGATGGCCTCAAAGATATACACATAACAAATGGTTATACTAGAGATATTACAAATAATGACTATGCCAGGTTTGAGATGGATCAACTGCAAAAGAAACTCAATGCCGGTGAAATCACTTTAAAACAATGGATTGAAGAAATTCCCAGTAACCCTGTCCCATCAGTATTCTTCAACAATTTGGGAGAAAATAGATTTCAAAATGTATCATCCACCTGGGATAGTGGACCATCTCTGTTTTCAAATGGCTCTGCTTATGCAGACTTAAACAATAATGGCTATCTGGACCTTGTAGTCAATAATATAAATGCACCCGCTTTTATAATGAAAAATAAGGGTGCTGAGTTAACAGGCAACAATTTCCTTTCTATTGAATTAGAACATAATGAAACGTCAACAAATATGGGCACAAAAGTAAAAGCTCATTTGTCAAACGGGACCATACTCACAGAGCAATACAACCCCACACGCGGATTCTTATCCTCCTCTCAACACCGCTTGCATTTTGGGGTTAAAGAAGGTTATCAAGTTGATCAGGTCGAAATTATCTGGCCGGACAAATCTTCACAAATAATCAAAAACCCTGAATTAAATCAAATTTTAAAAGTTTCTAAAAGCCCGACGGGTACTTATAAAATTCCCAAAACTGAATTCCGGTATTTTGAAGATGTATCAGAAAAGCTTCCAAAAGAAGCATATCATGTCGAAAACAATTACATTGACTTTAAAAGGGAAGCTTTGTTATATCACAAATACAGTGAGGAAGGTCCGGGAATTGCTGTGGGGGATATTAATGGCGATGGCCTGGATGATATCTATCTGGGCGGGGCGATGGGATTTGCACCTAAATTATTTATTCAAAATAAAAACGGCACTTTCAATTCAAAAAAAATCCAAGACTTTGAAACCGATAAAGAACACGAGGATGTTAGTGCCCTCTTTTTTGATGCAAACGGAAACGGTTTCCTCGATTTATATGTGGTAAGCGGCGGTAATGAGAAATTAGCAAACGACCCCATTTATCAAGACAGACTTTATTTAAATGATGGCAATGGAAACTTTAAAAGAGCAAAAGATGCATTGCCTGAGTTTTATTCAAGTGGTGGAATCGTGAAAGCTCACGATATTGATGGAGACGGACAATTGGATTTGTTTGTTGGCGGAAGAATAACGCCCGGTAGAAATCCGGAAACACCTCCTAGTCTCCTATTAAAGAACAACAATGGCACATTTACAGATGCTACTTCTCAATGGTCTGAAAATCTTGAAAGAGTGGGTATGGTGACAGACGCTGCCTTTGCTGACATCGATAAAGATGGAACAAAGGAACTCATTATAACCGGTGAGTGGATGCCGGTGACAGTTTTTAAGTTTCAAAATGGTAAATTTCAAAACACTACAGAAAGTTTGGGACTCTCAGACAAAACCGGTTGGTGGTATTCTTTACTGGTTGAAGACCTCACAGGAGACGGCTATCCAGAGATAATTGCGGGGAATAAAGGCCTTAACTCTTTTGTAAAAGCCTCACCCTCAGAACCTGTGTCTATTTATTACAAAGATTTTGATAACAACGGAAGTTTAGACGCTATTCTCACTCATTATGATGGTGGTGTGAGTTACCCATTACTAAACCGGGACAGATTGCTCACTCAAATGATTATGCTCAGAAAGCGCTTTACCCGCTATGAACCCTATGCCCGGGCGACGATTAACGAATTATTTACACCCTCAGAGCTACAAGATGTGAAAATACTTGAGGCAAATCATTTTGAGCATACCCTCTTTTTGAATGACAAAGGCAAAGGGTTTACCGCTCAAGATTTACCACTTGCTACACAAATTTCTGTAATGAAGTCTATTCAATCTATAGATATAAATAAAAATGGGAAAAAGGATTTGATAGTGGGGGGCAACTTTTTTGGTACAGATGCTGAATTGGGTCGTTATGATGCCTCCATTGGCAGTTTGTTGTTGGGAGATGGTACCGGTAATTTTAAAGTAGTAAACCCATCAGAAAGTGGTCTAATTATACCCGGGAATGTTTATCATATTGTCCCAATTATGGTTGCCGGAGAAGCTCATTTTTGGGTTGTTAGAAATGATGATAAAAGCAGCTTGATTAAGGTCAAGTAAATTTATAAATTACCATTCCATTCACTGTAGAATTGGCTAAGATAACTTTCCATAAAAGTGTGTCTTTCCTGAGCTATTTTTTTCCCGGTTTCAGTATTCATTAGGTCTTTTAGGCGCAACAGTTTTTCATAAAAATGATTGATGGTGGGCGCTGTTGAGTTCTTATAGGCTTCTTTAGTTAATTGCATATTGGGTTTGATTTCGGGGTCATAAAGCTTTCGATTTTTGAAACCGCCATAATGAAATGCCCTTGCAATGCCAATAGCTCCAATGGCATCCAGCCGATCAGCATCTTGAACGATCGCAAGCTCAATTGAATAAAAGTTTTTAGGCTCATTTCCACCCTTAAATGAAATGTTCTCAATAATTTTTACCACATGTTCAACAATTTCTGATGGGGTATTTTCTTTTTCTAAAAATGCTTTCGCTTTAGCAGGCCCCACGGTTTCATCACCATTATAAAATTTACTGTCTGCAATATCATGTAGCAATGCAGCTACTTCAACTACCAGCTGATTACAGTTTTCGTCCTGAGCGATCAAACAACTGTTTTTATAGACACGCTCAATGTGAAACCAATCATGACCTCCTTCTGCATTTTTGAGAGTTTCTTTTACAAATTGAATGGTTTTTTCAATGAGTTTGTATTCTTCCTTTGTCAAATGAGTTTTTGTTAGTTAACAGCTTCTGTAATTGTTTTCTCAAGTATTTGAATGAGTTGCTCGTGTTTAAAATGGGACACTTTGATTGCAGGGTGTATTTCAAAAGTCAATCTGGAGCCCAGAGGGATAGGAAAAACACCATACCGTTGTAACTTCCAGGAATTACTTATAGAAACCGGAAGTACATAGGCATCAGGCGCATTTTCAAAAAGAGTCAACAGTCCTCTTTGTTTAAAAGGTTTTGGATTGCCATCTCTACTGCGAGTCCCTTCCGGGAAAATAACGACACCTCTGTTGTGTTTTGAAATGTAGTGTGCAATATTTTTTATTTCCTGGGTAGCCTGTTCGGGGTTTTTGCGGTCAATTAAAACAGAGCCACCATGTCTCAAGTTGTAAGAAATAGTGGGAATGCCCTTGCCCAATTCCTTTTTTGAAATAAACTTGGGGTGTAAGCTTCTTAAAAACCAAATAATTGGCGGGATATCCCACATACTTTGATGGTTTGAAACGATGATTACGGGCTTGTTTACGGGCAAATTTTCAGGCAGGTTTACTTTATAAGTGGTGCCTAATAAATGAAGGAATCTTAAAGCAAACCAGTTAAAGAGGGCAACGCTTTTACGATGTGCATTATAACCCAAAAGGTTTAGACACAGTCGTTGAACTAGTTCAAAAATAAGCAGAAAGAGCCCAAAAAGGAGAAAAAAAACTCCCGAAAGAAAATAGCTCACTATTTTTTTTAGTGCTTTCATTACGATCAAAAATAGAAAAACCCTTTCAAAAGAAAGGGTTTATGCTATAATTTATTTTTGCTAAGCTATTAACAGTGCTGATTGTAAGCATCCATTAAATTTTCAGCGATTATTTCGGCAGGACGACCTTCAATGTGATGACGCTCAAGCATATGAACCAATTCGCCGTCTTTGAAAAGCGCCATTGATGGCGAACTTGGCGGAAAAGGCATCATTTGAGCTCTGGCGGCATCTGTAGCTTCTCGGTCAACACCGGCAAAAACGGTGACCAATTGATCTGGTTTTTTACTGTTTTGAAGCGACATTTTGGCTCCGGGACGTGCATTTGCTGCAGCACAACCACAAACAGAATTTACTACAACAAGTGTAGTGCCTTTTTGCTGTATGGCTTGTTCAACTTCCTGAGCCGTATGTAATTCTGCAAAGCCTTCTTTAGTAAGGTCTTCGCGCATGGGTCTAACTAATTCTGGTGGGTACATAATTTCTTATTTAAACTTATTCTAAAGTACAAAGGTACTAAAAAATTCAATTTTTTTGGGATTGAATATCTAAGGTTTCGTTAAAAGTAAAATCTTATACTTCCTGATATATTGGCTCAATGCTAATTGCTATCTTTGCAGTTCTTTTAATTTTAAAAACAAGCTTTTGATTCGTTGGATAGCAGCCATAGTAGGATTTATATTTTATCGATTTATTGGAGCATTTATTGGGTATATCATTGGGAGCGCTTTAGAGGGGCTTTTTAAAAACACCCGAGTTTATTCAAGCAGGGGTTCACAACAAGTGACACCGGCAGATTTTGAGCTTAATTTACTTTCATTGGCTTCAATGGTCATTAAAGCAGACGGTAAAGTAAGCCCTCAGGAAATGCAGTTTGTACAAAGTTATTTTGTACAAGCTTATGGAAAAGAAAGAGCCAATGCAACATTTCGCACATTTAATGAGGTTGTAAAAAAGCGAGAAATATCTTCACATAAAATCTGCAATTATTTAAGAGTACGCACGAGGTATGAGTCCAGACTTCAGATCATTCATTTTTTATTTAGTATAGCTCAAGCAGATGGAACTGTATCTCAAGCCGAACTGAATCAGCTTAGAGAGATTTCCAATCATCTGGCATTGGGTCATCGGGATTTTGAGAGTATCAAAGCGATGTTCTTCAAAAACCCGGATAGTGCCTATAAAATTCTGGAAATTGAAAAAACGGCTACCAATGCCGAAATCAAAGCTGCTTTCCGTACGATGGCAAAAAAATACCATCCTGATAAATTACAGCATATGGATGAGGCCTATCGCAAAGGCGCTCAGGAAAAATTTCAAAAAGTGCAGGAAGCTTATGAACAACTACAGAAAGAGAGGGGGTTTTAAAATTGATACCTCACCGCAAGCTGCAAATTTCTCCCCGGATTGGTAATTTCAAATGCTCTCAAAATTGAAAGATGGTCAATATAGTTTTTGTTGAACAAATTTCTAATCTGAAGACTTGTGTTTAAAGTGCCTTTTTCAAAACTAAAATCGTGTGACAAACCGGTGTGAACAAGTGTGAATGCCGGTGTACTCATTTCATTGAAACCGGGTCTGTTTTGTTCTGAAGTGTGATTTATTGCTGCTGTAAACTGGGTATTTTTTGAAAAGGAAGGCGTGTATCTCAAATCAAAACCAAACTGATCAGCTGGAATAAAGGTCAAATTTTCATTTTCGTCTTTTAATTCTCCTCTCACGATAGCAGCCGTCGCTCTGAGTTGCAAATCTTTCTTTTGAAATGGTCGATAGGTAAATTCCCACTCGGTGCCGTAAAGCAAGGCGTTTTCTTGTTGAAACTCCCAGATTTCAAGTCCGTCTTCGGGTCTTATTTCTCCAGTGTTTGTGAAAAAGATATAATTTGAAATATCATTTACATAGAAGGAAGTTCCTAAATCAAATGATTCACTTGTTAAGGTATAAGTCAAATCAGTTTGCAGGCTTTGCTCTCTTTCAAAATTGGCGTTGCCCACCTCAAAACGGCTAGTACCGGGATGAGGTCCATTGGAAAACAACTCCGCAAGATCTGGTGCTCTATAGCCTGTTGACGCATTCAGCTTTAATTGGTGCTTAGGCTTGAAGCGATAACTCACCCCCAGTGAACCGGTAAAACCGCTAAAGTCTGTACTAAGTTTTCTGCTTTCCGGATTCCCTGGAAGGATAAAGCCATAATCAATTAGTGCTTGTGAATTGGCCAATGCCTCCACATTCCGGTAGTCAAAACGAATGCCGCCTTGAAAATAAAAGTTCTTCAGTTGCTTACTTCCTAAATAATACACCCCCATATCATGTGTTCTGGCATTGGGAATTAATATTTCTTCTGCCTCTTCTTTGTTTGCAGTATTCATTAAACTTGCTTGTACCCCAAAGGTGTGATTAAAACCCGAATCGGGAAAAAAGCTTATTCGGCCAGTGAAAAAAGTATGGTTTTGTTTGATGCCCAAATCGAGTTGGTCAAATTCTTCTTCAATTTCGTTTCTATCATTAAAATGATGGGAAATGTGTAAAAAGGTTTGAACCCTTTCGAGAAAGCGTTCTTCACTAAATGAAATCAAGTAATCGCTTACCTCTTGAAAAGGCAACTGCATACTTCGGTCATTGCGGCTTGTGGCAAGGGTTTCTTGCAATTCATTGTCGTCAATAATTCCCAGATTTTGTTTTTGATAAGTAAATGACAGTTTGTTCTTATAATTTTCTTTGTCAATCCCCGCGTGTAACCTAATGGTGTTGTAATTAAATCGACTATTACCAATGGTTCGGTTTTCTCCGTCTTTGTAGTCGGCATGATTTTCGTAAGCAGCATCGGTAGCGAAAAAGATGTTATTTTGAAACTTTTTACCAACCGAGCCATAGGTCCTCAAACCATTTGAAGTACTATGAAAAGTGGTGCCTACATTGCCTGTGAATCTATCAGAAGTTAAATAAGATTCATCATCTTTTACAATAAGCACCCCACCAATGGCACCTGAACCATAAAGGATAGAAGCGGGTCCTTTTATAACATCAACGCTTTTTACCCCAAGACCGTTTAAGCCCAGACCGTGGTCTTGACCCCATTGATGGTTTTCCAATTTGTTGTTTTGATACAAAGTAACCACTCTTGAAAAACCCAACCCTCGAATAAATGGTTTCACAATTCCAGGGCCCAACTCGGCGCCACTAATGCCGGGTTGCTCTTTTAAGACGCCGGCAATACCTCCCGGGTTGCTGCTTTGCGAAATGTGTTGCATTTCCACCTGAGTCAATGCATAGGGCGTACGGCGAGTAAGGCCACTTTGTTTATCGATTATGAGTATGGTGTTGAGGGTTTCGGGATTGGCATCTAGATTGATATCTAAATAGAGGGATGTTTTATTTTCAAAGTAAATGTCTTTTTCATTAGTAAGATAGCCAAGAGCCTGTATTTCGATAGTAAAGACTTTCAAAGAGGTTTGTATGCTGAACAACCCATTTTCATCTGCTTGCGTTCCTGTTGAGGAATTTTTGATGATAATGTTTGCAAAGGGAACAGGCCCGTGTATATCACTAATTTTTCCCTCTAATGTGTTAAGTTCTTGTCCAGAAACAAAAAGACTCGTAATTAAAAAAAAAGTAAAAATAAGGGCTTTCATTGATTTAAATTTCAGCAAATATATAAAATAAATTTAGACAAGACTAAAAAAGTAATTAATGTCAAATAAATTTGTATTTTTGTAAATGAAAACTAAATGCTATGATGTATAGTGATTCTGAAGAAAATTATTTAAAAGCCATTTTTCACTTGGAACGTTTTTCCAAAGAGGGTGTTTCAACAAATGCCATTGCAGAACAAATGCAAACCAAAGCCTCTTCAGTGACTGATATGCTCAAAAAGCTAGCAGATAAAAAGCTGGTAAACTATGTAAAATATCAAGGAGTTACGCTAACAAATCAAGGTAAAAAAACAGCTGCATCCATAATAAGAAAGCATCGTTTATGGGAGGTATTTTTGGTTGAAAAACTTGATTTTAGTTGGGATGAGGTCCATGAAATAGCAGAACAGCTTGAACATATTGCTTCAGAAAAGTTGGTGGATAGGCTTGACAAACACCTTGATTTTCCAAAATTTGATCCTCATGGCGACCCTATTCCCTCAAAGGAAGGCACTTTCCCGGAAAGGAATAAAGTGTTACTCAGCACATTAAAAGCAGGAGAAAGCGGTATATGTGTGGGTGTAAAAGATACTTCAACATCATTTTTAAAATTTCTAGATAAAAACGGAATTGCGTTAGGAATAACCATTTCCGTTTTGGAAAGAGAAGAGTTTGATGGCTCACTTGAAATAAGAGTGGGAAATGAAAAAATGACAATTTCTCAATTAATTTCTTCAAATTTATACCTTAAAACCAACTAATTTATGGAAGCAATTATTGCCTATTTTGAACAGTTAGATCCAATTTTAGCTGCTTTATATGCCACATTATTTACCTGGGGTTTGACAGCACTTGGTGCTTCTGTGGTTTTTTTGTTTAAAACCATGAGCAGGGCGGCACTTGACGGAATGCTAGGGTTTACGGGAGGAGTGATGGTGGCTGCCAGTTTCTGGAGTTTACTAGCGCCCGGAATTGAAATGAGCCCCGGTGAAGGGTTTGTAAAGGTTATACCTGCTGCTGTGGGCTTTTTTTTAGGAGCTGTTTTCTTGTTTGGGCTTGATAAGGTATTACCTCATTTACACATTAACTTTAAAGAAAGCGAAAAAGAAGGTGTAAAAACCCCCTGGCATAAATCTACCTTGTTAACCTTAGCAATTACAATGCATAATATTCCGGAAGGTTTGGCAGTTGGGGTGCTTTTTGGAGGTGTCGCTTTGGGAATGGACGGCGCAACCATCGGAGGGGCTGTGGCACTTGCTATGGGAATTGGGCTTCAAAATCTACCGGAAGGTGTTGCAGTTGCAATGCCTTTGCGTCGGGCAGGAATGAGCCGAAAAAAGAGCTTTATGTATGGGCAGGCTTCAGCAATAGTTGAACCTATTGCAGCAGTTATTGGAGCTTGGGCAGTATTAACCTTTGAACCCATTTTGCCTTATGCGCTTGCTTTTGCAGCGGGAGCAATGATTTTTGTAGTTGTGGAGGAAGTGATTCCCGAAACGCAACAAGACAAACACACAGATATTGCTACGATGGGATTCATTGGCGGATTTATTATAATGATGATTTTGGATGTGGGTCTCGGTTAGAGACTGTTTGAATTTGTTATTAATTATTTCTCTCCCAGGTTTGGGATTTCATTTTCATAGAAGCTCTTAAAATGTCTTTCTGGCTTATAAGCCCTATCAATTTTTTATCCTCAATGATGGGGAAGCGTCTTCGCTTTGCGGTTAAAAACAACTTAGCTGCATCAAAAATAGAGGTGTTCCCATCAATTGTTTCAACCTCTTTTACCATACAGCTTTCTACAGTTATGTTGTCAATGGGCATATTGTAATATTGGCTGTCTGAAAGTTGTTTTATACAATCACCTTCAGAAATGATACCCACAAGTTCATTTTTATCATTGACAACCGGTCCCCCTGAAATTTTATTTTTAATGAGAACTTCTATGACTTCCGGTATGGATTGCTCCGGTTTGAAAGTGGTTAATGATGTGGACATAAAGTCACATACTCTTATGCTATCTGCAGGGTTTTTGTCTTTACCAACAAATTTCCCTTGAAAACTTTTGATACCCAAACTATTTTGATTTTAAACCATTAAAATACGAAAAATAGTTGAATTAATTTCAATTCCTAAAATAATGTATCTTTAAACAGAAATATATTTTACCTCTATGAAGCTAACAAACATCTCAACCCTAATTTCATTTCTTGTTTTAATACTGCTGGTTAATTTCAGTTTTAAATCGTTAATGCCATCAAAAATTTCTGATGACTCCACCCCCAAAACCCAATTTTCAACAGAAAGAGCACTCTCTCAATTAAAAGTAATTTCAGAAAAACCCCACTACATAGGCAGCGAGGCTCATCATGAGGTTCGGGAGTATTTGCTTTTACAGTTGGAGCTTTTAGGCCTTGAGCCTCACGTTCAAGAGGGATTTACCTTAAATAAAAACTGGGGTGTTTTAGCCAAACCCAAAAATATTCTTGCGCGCATTCAGGGAAGAGAACAAGGAAAAGCACTGATGTTGCTTGCTCATTATGACAGTGCACCACATTCAAAAAGTTATGGTGCCAGCGATGCCGGGTCAGGCGTAGTAGCAATTCTTGAAGGTGTTAGAGCTTATTTGTCAAGCGGACAAACCCCCAAAAATGATATCATTATCCTTTTTAGTGATGCCGAAGAAATAGGACTTATGGGTGCTAAGCTTTTTGTTGAAGAACACCCCTGGGTAAAGGATGTGGGCATCGTTGTTAATTTTGAAGCACGAGGCAGTGGTGGTCCCTCCAATATGATTTTGGAAACAAACCAAGGCAATGCCACTTTGGTCAAAGAATTTATTCAGGCAAACCCCTCACACCCCGTTGCCTCCTCTTTGATGTATAGTGTCTATAAAATGCTGCCCAACGATACAGACTCTACTATTTTTAGAGAACTTGCTGATATAGACAGCTATTTCTTTGCTTTTATTGACGACCACTACCATTATCACACTGCAGCTGATACGTATGAGAATCTGGATAGAAATACACTGGAGCATCAGGGTACTTATGTGATGGCTATTTTAAATCATTTTACTGAAAGCAATCTGGAAAACCTAAAAGCAGAAGAGGACTTTATTTATTTTAATGTGCCTTTTATTAAAATGGTGAGTTACCCCTTTTCCTGGATAGTTCCCATGCTCATTGTGGCAATTTTACTGTTTATCGGGCTGGTGTTATTTGGTATTTCCCGACAAAAATTAAATAGAATTGAAATTATAAAAGGCATTATACCCTTTCTGTCATCACTTTTAGTGAGCGGATTGCTCACATTTTTCGGATGGAAAATTCTGCTGAAACTCTATCCCGCTTACGGTGAGGTCTTACATGGCTTTACTTACAATGGTCATTTGTATATCCTAGCATTTGTTTCTTTGACGCTGGCGATTGCGTTTAGTTTTTACGGAAAATTTCATCGCAAAGAACGACCTGCAAATCTTGTTATTGCTCCTTTATTTATCTGGATGATACTTTGTACTCTATTAGCCATTTATCTAAAAGGAGGTGCCTTTTTTATCATTCCTGTATATTTTACATTGTTAATGCTTTTCATTCTAATTGTTCAAGAACGTCCAAATCTGATTGTTCTGTTACTTTTATGCGCTCCTGCAATTTTTATCTTTTCACCTTTCATACAGTTTTTCCCGGTTGGACTGGGGCTAAAAATGCTTGTGATTAGTGCTGTCTTTACAATTTTACTATTTGGGTTATTAATTCCGGTTTTGGCTTCTTTCCGAAAAAAGAAAAGCTTTGCCTTGTTGTTTTTACTTCTTGCATTTGTGGCTTTTTTAGGCGCTCATTTTAAATCTGATTTTTCTGACGAGAGGCACAAACCCAATAGTTTGGTCTTTTTTCAGGATGCAGACCTGCAGCAGTCATACTGGGTTACTTATGACAATTTGCTGGACTCCTGGACCAAAAATTATTTGGGTGATGCCCCATTAGATGCAAATGAAATCATTTCAAATGTGGCAAGCAGTAAATATGGAACCGGTTTTTCTTATGCAGTCGAAACCCAACAAAAAGAACTTATATCACCTCAAATCAAGTTTCTTAAAGACACTATTCTGGGTGATTCCAGAGAAGTGACTTTGCTCATATCGCCTCAGCGAAAAGTCAATAGACTGGCACTGTTTGCAGATGAAGAGGCCGTCTTTAAAGATTTTGAAATTAATGGCTTGTCGCTTCCCAAAAATTCGAGAACCGGAAATGCGGTTGATAAGAGAAGAAGTAAAATTCTACTGAGTTATTATGTGTCAGACAGTGATTCTTTAGAGCTTAGATACAGTTACCACAAAGATTCAAAGCACCCCATTACTTTGCAGGAAATTTCGTTTGACTTGCTTGAGCATCCTCAATTTACCATTCCGGAGAGAAAATCTTCTGAAATGCCCAAACCCTTTATTACTACAGATGCAATCATTTATCAAAAAGTAATCAACCTTGATGAATTAGAAACCCAACAAATGACAGATAAAAAAGAAATTGAAGATGCAACAGATTAGTATTTTAGGTTGTGGATGGTTGGGATTTCCTTTGGCACTTTCGCTTAAGCGAAAAGGGTATTTTTCGAAAGGTTCTACCACTTCAAAAGAAAAGCTAGCTATTTTAAGTGAACACGGTATTGAACCCTATTTAATCCATTTAACTGAAAATACCATTGGCGGAAAAATCGATTCTTTCTTAGCCGGAAGTCAAACGCTCATCATCAATGTACCACCGGGAATGAGAGGTCAGAATGCTCCTCCTTTTAGTAAAAAGATAAAAGCTTTAATTCCATTTATTGAAACGTCTGAAGTTAAGCAGGTACTTTTTGTGAGCTCTACCTCAGTATTTAGTGATATTCAAGGAAAAGTTGATGAAGGTACTCCTCCACAACCCGATTCAGCTTCCGGCAAAGAGCTGTTCAAAGCAGAGCAGCTATTAATGAAAAATGATTTTTTTAAAACTACGGTAGTGCGTTTTGGCGGACTTCTTGGTGAAGACCGTCATCCTGTACATTTTCTCGCAGGAAAAGAAGGCCTTTCAGGAGGTGATGCTCCTGTAAATTTAATTCACCGTGTTGATTGCATTGGTATTATTGAAGCTATTATTGAAAACCAGTTTTGGGGAAAGATTGTCCATGGGGTAGCTCCAGAGCATCCTTTAAAAAAAGAGTATTACACTAAAATTGCATTGGAGAAAAACCTGATACCGCCTGATTTTAAAACAGAAAACAAGATACTTTACAAATGTGTGTCAAGCAAGTATGTGTCAATAGATTTGGGTTATACTTTTAAAAAAGCCATTTAGTTTTTGAAAGCACAAAATATTGAAAGCAAAAAAAGGGAGCCAACAGACTCCCTTTTTTTTAAACATTATAGTGGAATTACCAAATTTTAATTCTGTCTTCAGGCGCAAGATACATGGCATCTCCTTCTTGAGTTGCAAAGGCTTCATGAAAGGCATCTAAATTTCTGATTGGCACCCAGGCTCTGTAATTACCGGGAGAGTGAGGTCCCAGTTTTAATTGGCGCATCATCGCTTCCTCGCGGTATTGAATTCTCCAGATGGTTGCCCAGGAGAGAAAGAACCTTTGTTCTTGAGTAAACCCGTCAATCAATCCGGGGTCACCGTGTTCAGCTAAATACAATCTCAAGCCATCAAGTGCCGCATTGGTTCCACCAAGGTCACCAATGTTTTCACCAAGAGAAAGTTTTCCGTTGATAAATTGACCGGGCAATACTTCTATAGCACTGTATTGATCAGCAAGCCCTTCTCCTAAAGCTTCAAAAGCGGTAAGATCTTCTTCTGTCCACCAGTTATTGAGGTTTCCTTCTGCATCAAAACGCGCTCCACTGTCATCAAAACCGTGAGAGATTTCGTGACCAATTACCGCTCCGATTCCACCAAAGTTTACAGCAGGATCTGCTTTGTAATCGTAGAAAGGTGGTTGCAAAATAGCCGCAGGAAAAACTATTTCATTGAATGTTGGACTGTAATAGGCGTTCACAATTTGAGGAGGCATAAACCATTCTGTTTTATCAACAGGCTTGCTTAATTTTTCAATGGTTCGGTTATAGTTCCATTGTGAGGCAGCCATACGGTTGTCAAAAAATGTGGCATCTTCTTTTACTTCCAGCTCTGAATAGTCTTTCCAAACATCAGGATATCCTATTTTAATATTTATTTTATGCAGTTTTTCAAGGGCTTTCACTTTAGTGTCTTCAGTCATCCAAGGTAGTGCTTTGATGCGGGTGTCATAAGCTTGAACCACTTTAGCAATCATTTCTTCAGCTGTTTTTTTGGCTTCTGCCGGAAACATTTTATCTACATAAAGTTTTCCAAGCGCTTCACCAAGAACACCATTTACAGTACTTAAAGCTCTTTCATCAAGAGGCTTTTGTTTTTCAGCACCGCTCATTGTTTTGGCATAAAAATCCCAATTTGCTTTTTCAATTTCCATAGTAAGCATTCCTGAAGCACCGTTTAGACCAGACCATCTCAGGAATGTTTTCCAATCATCAACTTCGTTTTCTGCAAAAATATCTTTTAAAGATTCTGTATATTTCAGTTCTGTTATGATGATGGTGTCAATTTCTTTGGCTCCAATACCTTCAAAATACTTCGTCCAGTTAATTTGAGGTACCATTGACTGAAGTTGCTCAACAGATCTTGGGTTATTTCTTTTTCTGGCATCACGACGTTCTGCTCTGTCCATTCTGTGTGTTGCTAGTTTGGTTTCAAAGGCTAGGATTCGTTGCGCTTGGTCAGCGGCTTCTTCTTGAGTGTCTCCCAAAAATTGTAACATTCTGGTAACGTGTGCTACATATTTCTCGCGTTTATCTTTTGAGTCATCGTCGTCGTTTAAGTAATAGTCTTTATCAGGAAGACCCAAACCGGAAGCGCCCAGATAAGCTACATTTTTGTTACTGTCATTGGGTGCTCCTGAAACATAGAACCCAAAGAAGTCTGAGCTTCCTTTAGACTGCATTTCTGTAAGGTAGTTTTGCAGACCTTCAATGTCTTCAATCGCATCAATTTTTTCCAGGTAAGGAAGTAAAGGCTCGATTCCTGCAGCATCTCTGGCAACAGTATCCATAATTGATTTAAACAAATAAACTGCTTTTGCCTGGTCTGAACCGGCTTCTATGGTTGGGTCATCCATCGCTTCCTTAAGAATGTTCAACACATCGTCATTGGTTTTTTTACGCAAAGCACCAAAGCTTCCCCAGTTTGTTTCGTCTTCAGGAATGGGGTTTTCATCCAACCAGGTTCCGTTAACATATCTAAAAAAATCTTCAGTGGGACTCACGGTGGTATCCATATAAGCCAGATTAATACCGTGATGGGTATCATCTTGTTGCTCTTGTTTGTCTGTTTTACAAGCCACGGAAATAGCAGTCACTGCAATTATGGCAAGCAAAGAATTTAATGTGTTGGTTTTCATTGTTTGAATATAAGTTTTGGATTTAATAAGGCGTCTAATATATTACTATTGTATCAGTTGAACTGTTAAATTAAAATTAAAATATAAACTTTACTTAAAGAGAATCACGTGTTTGGTTGGTTTCTGCACGTTCCATATTTTCTTTCAATCGGGTCATTTCGTCGATGCGTTGTTTTTCAAAAAGCTCATTAATTTGAATGATTAAGTTTGAAAATGCCGTGTTGGTTTCTTTGAGGTTTTCTGTTATTACATCAGTTTTGACTGTGGGCTGATGCAATGTTTCATCTAAGAGTTTAACTCTCACATTGAGAACCCGCATTCTTGAAGAAATGGCATTTGTGTTCAAATCTTTGGGAATGTTTTTTAATAAGGAGTCTGAAACAGCAACCATTCTTTCAGTTTCAGCTCTGTAATCTCTTACATTGCCTTGATTGATGCGTTTCAGATCATTTTCAAACTCTTTAAAATATTGCCAGGAAGTGATTTGGTTTTGAGCTTGAGCCGACAGAAGAGGAAAGCGACTGTCAAGTTGTGGCAAATTCAAATCGATTTCACTATTTGACTGATTTCCATTCTCCTCTTTACTGGTGTTACAAGACACTAAAAAAGCGCTCAAAATCAAAATTAGTGATGTAATAAAAGATTTCATTTAAATAGTTCTTATTAAAAACGAAAGTACTTATTTTTAAGAAGAACGCGATAGAAACCTTTTAAAATTAATTTTAAGAACTCTTTTTTGGACGTTATATTTTTCAGAAGGAATGCCTCTTGCCACTTTGATTTTATATCTTTACGACTCAAAATACAAAACCAATGAAATCAAGAATTCTCATTCTGGGTGCCTGTGGACAAATTGGCACCGAATTAACCACTGCTTTACGACAAAAATATGGCAACCACAAAGTCATTGCCAGCGATATAAGAGAAGGTGATGAAGAGATGATGAAAAGCGGTCCCTTTGAAATCATTGATGCAACCAACTATGAAGCCATTGAAAATATAGTGATTCAATATGAAATCAACGAAGTCTATTTGATGGCAGCGATGCTTTCAGCGACAGCCGAAAAATTTCCGGCAAAAGCCTGGCAATTGAATATGAGTTCTTTATTTAATGTATTGAATTTGGCCAAAGAGAAAAAAATTGAAAAGATTTTTTGGCCCTCGAGCATTGCCGTTTTTGGACCTTCGACCCCCAAAGTTAACACCCCACAACGCACAGTGATGGAGCCCTCAACCGTTTATGGTATTAGTAAACAGGCGGGCGAGCGTTGGTGTGAATATTACTTTAATAAATATGGTGTTGATGTGCGCAGTATTCGATATCCGGGGATTATAAGCTGGCAAACACTTCCTGGAGGTGGCACTACAGATTATGCCATCGACATCTATCACAAAGCCTTAAAACACAATAAATATATATGTTTTCTCAAATCAGGTACAACATTACCGATGATTTATATGGACGATGCCATCAGGGCAACACTTGATTTGATGAGTGCTTCTTCAGAGAAAATAAAGATACGCTCCTCCTACAATCTGGCAGCAATAAGCTTTGAGCCTGAAGAGATTACAGCAAGTATCCAAAAACAATTACCGGACTTTAAAATTGAATATGAACCAGACTTCAGACAAAACATTGCAGACAGCTGGCCACAAAGTATCGACGATCAGGATGCCCGTGATCACTGGGGATGGCTTCATCAATATGATTTGGATGCTATCACTGAAGATATGCTCAAAAATTTAGGTCCAAAATACAAGAATTAATGTCTAAAGATACTGAAATACTTACAGCTGCCTCTCAACTTGAAATTGCAGCGGCATCAAAAATACCTTGCGATCCGGTACGGATTTTCATAGGAGAATCTTCACAAGAAAAAGCCTATGCCGTTCAAAAACTCATCACCAAAAGCCGAATCCTACAAGGCGCAAAACCCATCGGAAAAAAAATTGGCCTCACCTCGGTAAAAGTGCAACAACAACTGGGAGTTGACCAGCCTGATTTTGGGATGCTTTTTGACGATATGGAAATAGAAAATGGTGAAAACCTTTCCATTTCAGAGACTATGCAACCCAAAGTAGAAGCAGAAATTGCCTTTGTGCTTAAAAAGGACCTCCATTCAAAAAACCCATCCCTTGCTGAAATTGAGGAAGCCATCGACTATGCCGTGGCCGCTATCGAAATCGTGGGAAGCCGCATTGCCGATTGGGACATCAAAATCACAGATACCATTGCAGACAATGCCTCGGCGAGTCATTTTGTGCTGGGAGATGTAAAAAAGCAGCTCTCAGAAATTGACCTGATTGATTGTGAAATGCAACTCTTTCAAAACAACCAATTAGTTTCGCAGGGAACTGGTTCTGCCTGTTTAGGATCACCACTTATCGCGGTACAATGGCTGGCAAAAAAAATGGTGGAAATGGAAACTCCGCTAAAAGCCGGTGATGTTGTTTTATCCGGTGCTTTGGGACCTATGGTCAATATCTTTGAGGGAGATAAAATCAAAGCAACCGTGGAGGGTCTGGGACAAGTTAGTCTTGAATTTACAAACTAATAAAAATGCAAAAAACCAAAGTCGCCATCATCGGTTCGGGTAATATAGGAACCGATTTGTTAATCAAAATTATCCGCACCTCCAAATTGCTGGAAGTGACTGTTCTGGTGGGCATCGACCCAGATTCTGACGGACTCAAACGTGCCGAGCGATTGGGTGTAAAAACCACCCCAAAAGGAATTGACGGCTTGATTGAAATGCCCGAGTTTAATGACATCAAAATCATTTTTGACGCCACTTCTGCGAAAGCGCACCACTACAATTATGAAAAAATAAAAGCCTTTCCCGGGAAGAAAATGGTGGATTTAACTCCGGCTGCTATCGGTCCGTTTCTGGTGCCTGCGGTTAATTTTAAAGGAATACAAGAACTCGACAACGTCAATATGGTTACATGTGGCGGGCAAGCAACCATCCCCATGGTCGCTGCGGTATCGCGTGTTACTAAGGTGCATTATGCTGAAATTGTCGCTGCCATAGCCAGCAAATCTGCCGGTCCCGGTACGCGTGCCAATATTGATGAGTTTACCGAAACCACATCAGACGCCATCGTAAAAGTAGGTGGCGCTTCACGCGGAAAAGCCATCATCATCCTCAATCCAGCCGAACCACCACTAGTGATGCGGGACACGATACTGACTCTTAGCAAACCGGCAGACCGGGAAGCCATTCGGCAAAGTATTAAAGAAATGGAAACCGAAGTCCAACAGTATGTCCCGGGTTATAAATTAAAACAGGAAGTACAATTTGAAGACATTCCGGAAAGCGACCCGGTGTTTATTGAAGGATTGGGAAAAGTACACGGACTCAAAACCACGATTTTACTGGAAGTCATCGGTGCCGGGCATTATTTGCCTGAATACGCAGGGAATCTGGATATCATGACCTCAGCGGCTTTGGCAGCGGGCGAGCGGATGGCCCTTCGACTCCGCTCAGGGACCGGCAAATGAAAAAGATAAAACGGAACAAAACGGAGATTGAGCGGAGTCGAAATCGAAGTGGGTGGCTTCGACTTCGCTCAGCCACCGGTATTAATTGAATTAAATGATAAAATTATGAGTAATAATAACGAGACCCCCGATTTCTCGGGGGTGTATATACAAGACGTTACGTTAAGAGACGGTATGCACGCCATTGGCCATCAATACACCAAAGAACAGGTCTTTCAAATTGCAAAAGCACTTGATGACGCCAAGGTGGATGCTATCGAAATTGCGCACGGCGACGGACTTGCCGGGGGGAGTTTTAATTATGGTTTTGGTGCGCATACTGACTGGGACTGGCTGGAAGGCATTGCCGAAACACTCAATCACGCGGTTTTAACCACACTCTTGTTACCGGGTATAGGCACTATAGCAGATTTGAAACGCGCTGAAAAACTGGGAGTCAAATCTGTGCGCATTGCGACCCATTGTACCGAAGCCGATGTCGCGGCACAACACATTGCTGCTGCTAAAGATTTGGGGATGGATGTCGCCGGCTTTTTAATGATGGCCCATATGAATCCGCCAAAAAAACTGGCTGAGCAGGCAAAGCTGATGGAAAGCTACGGAGCCGATTGTGTCTATGTAACTGATTCTGCCGGGGCTTTACTAATGCAAGATGTTGTGGATAGAATGAACGCCTTTAAAGATGTCTTAGACCCCAATACCCAAATCGGGATTCATTGCCATCACAACCTGTCCTTAGGTGTTGCCAATACCATTGTCGCGATGGAACACGGTGCCACACGACTCGATGCCTCGCTGGCAGGAATGGGAGCCGGAGCAGGCAATTGCCCCCTGGAAGTACTTATTGCGGTACTCAACAGAATGAATGTGCCGGTAAACTGTGATTTATATGCCCTGATGGATCTGGCTGACGATGTCATCAGACCTTTGCAAAAAAGACCGGTGCGGGTGGACAGGGAAACACTTTCCCTGGGATATGCCGGTATTTATTCCAGCTTTTTGCTTCATGCTGAAAAGGCGGCAAACACTTACGGTCTCAAAACAGGGGACATACTCCAGGAACTGGGCAGACGCAAAATGGTAGGCGGGCAGGAAGATATGATTGTGGATGTGGCTTTGGATATGTTGAAGAACCGATATTAGTATTCTTGAAACAAATTCAAAAATTTTAAACATTCTATTTGTGAGCGAAAAAAATTCATTTATATTTGCATCCGCTTAGCGAAAGTTAGGCTTGCACAAAGGTATTACTACCTTCCTCCTTAGCTCAGTTGGTTAGAGCATCTGACTGTTAATCAGAGGGTCCTTGGTTCGAGCCCAAGAGGGGGAGCTCAGTAAATACAAGGGGTTGCAGAGATGCGGCCCCTTTTCTTTTTTTCCCTTGTAACACATTTGTAACACAAATCTTAAATAAGGGTGGTTTTTTGCCTTTGATAAGCGCTCCATGATTTTTACTTTTAAATTAATATTTTAGTAATTTATTTTATATATAATTGGATCATTTGTAAAATCATCACTTTCCGAAATGAAATTACCATAATTTGATTTAACAGATAATGAGTCTGTATTTTCAACAGCATCCTCAAATATCTGCTTCGTATAGTTGCGAGATATTATAATGAAGGTAGGTCTAAAAACATGCTCATAAAAAAAATATGGGTGATTGTCAGAATAAATATATTCTATAATCGATTTTTTACAGAATCCCCACGCAAGCCCTTCTCGTGTAGAACACAAGTATAATATTTCAAAAATATTGACCAAGATAACTTTCTTAAAAAATTCTATGTTCTCAACTTGGAAATACAGTATTTTCTGGACTTCTAAATAGTTTTCACCTGCAACCTCAATCTCAAAATATAATGCTGTGTTTGTTTGATTCTCAGCGTTCTCTAGCACCTCAAAATCAATATATTCTGGGTTTGTTTCAAAAATTATATCATCTCTAATCTCTAGAGACTGGTAGTTTTTTGCCTTTATTATTGTATTATGGTCGTTGAAAAGATTAACTTCAATTTCTTGTTCAAGCTTTCTTCTTAAATCTGTTACCTCGGAGCCCAAACAATTTAAAATAAATAGGTCTGGCTTTCTATAATTTCTTCCGTGATATTTTTTCTCATGCTGAATACGAAAATAAGTAAATGCAACGGGACCCCGGAAATCAATACCAGCGCTGGGATACCAATATACGCAAGGTTGCGCTGGTAAAGACTCTAATTCTGGAATTCTAGCTGTAAAGAGTTGCGATGAATCCATAATAATTATTTTAGCATAAAGATAACAGCTTCAGATCAATATGCATTATTACAGACTTAAAAATACCTTTATCTATACATATTATTATATAAGTTCTTATTCTATTAGATAAATCCCCTATTAAACTTTCACATCTCTTCCTTTTTTTCAATATAAGGTTTACTCAAAAAAACTATATTTGAAGATTTCTATATTTTTCAATTAGGTTGACTTTTAATCCACTTAAACTTTTACTAACTTGATGAAAAGAACCTTTTTTTAGCGTTAAAGTGTGGCTCAATTAGAAAAATTCATAGCTTATAAAATCATGCAGGGGCACGTCTTAAAAAAATAAGTAAATTTCACAAATGTCAAGAAAATATATTCCTGAAAAGGTTAAACGAATACTACAAAAAGAAATTAATTCCGAATGTCCCTTTTGTGATAATACCGATGTTGACCACTTCCAAGTTCATCATATTGATGAAGATTCTTCAAATGACTTTCCTGATAACTTATTAATGCTCTGTGCCATTTGTCATTCTAAAATCACTAAAGGAGATATCACGCAGGCAGAAGTTTTAATCGTTAAGAAACAACTACCTCAACAAAAACCAAGTATTGAGTTTGTATCTGTAGTTCCTGATGAATATCGCTCCTGTTGGGTATTGCTTGATAACATAACGAATGTCTTTATAAGCGAAAGGAGTTCTGAAAACCGGGAGCATTTGGTATTGAACTGGAGTTTTATAAACAACACAAAATCAACCATTATATTAAAAAGCCTAAGCTATTCTGCCATAAGTTTGCCAGTTGGTTTAACAGGAATTGTAAGTCCTTCCAAATTAGAACCTATTGCGACATATAGTATTCCCATACATTTTGATAAGGGAAGTAAGTTGGAACACTTAACTCCACAAATTCAAATTCCTGAAGGCCATGGATTCCAAATTCAAACAGAACACTTTTCTCTATATAATGATATGGTATTCGCTTTAGGTGGTAGGTTTTACATTGATTTTGTGTTTGAATTTTCTTCAAATCTTAAAGTAGAAATTCCCAGATTGTTTTATAATTGTCGATCTGAAAACGAACAATTAAGACATTATGTGATGAAATAGCCTTTGTTGCTTTATAAGCTTTCAATTAGATTAATTCCAGTAAAATTTTATCTGAATGGTTGCAGGCTTCAAGCAGACCATTATACCAAACTGCTAAAGGTCTATTAGGATTTTTTGATTTCTCAAGGAGATGGTTTTGCTTATAAAATATGACTGGTTGGGATAAAGCACCATCACTTATACCCATGTCGTGTCCGTTAAATGGCAAGGTGTTATATAAACCCAAATGCCAATTATCCCGTCTATGACTTAATCCATCTTTATTATCAAGAGACCAATCAATAACCACAACCTTTCTTGTTTTATTTTTGTCGTACCTGATAAAAGGAAAAACACTGTTCAAATGATTATCATGAAAACCATACCCTATAAATAAAATAGAATCTGCTTCATAAACTAACCGGTCAAGTTGCATAAAGTAGGAAGCGAACGGTTCGCGTAATAATTGATTTGACTTATCAAGCCCTGTAATAATATTAGAGTTTAAATGATCACTTCCCTCACTTGTATAATTTTTATTTCTCCCAGATGAGTTTTGTCTAAATGAAGAATTTAAGTCATTATTCCAACCTATTTTATGCATTTCTGTATTGTTGTCACCTCCTCGCATATCAAAATGAACAGAACCATGCATATGATAACAAAAATTCCATCTTGATTCGTATAAAAGGGCTCTATTGAATTTCCCTGTTAGATTATCGAAACCTGTGTTTAAATCGGGGACTGATGAAAGTAATACATTATCGTAATTCAAATTAATAAACCCCAATTCAAATTTTGTCTTGAGGCTCTTAAAAAATGAACTCAAAAGACATAACTCATTTTGTTTATTGCTATACAGAGACTTGCATTTCCCTCTAAAAAAATCCAATAGTTTATCTACTAAATAGGAATGCAAAAAACTGAAATCGATACTATCTGCTCTTTTTACTTTTCCAATATGAATAATTTCCGGAAATTCATTGATATTAATAAAAGGGTTCAGCCTATGGTTATGATGAGAAAGGTCGATGTCCCTAGAAAGCCAATGAAGGTTTTGAATAGTGTATAGCAGATTTTCAAAACCCATAATATGATCTAGCCGGTTACCTGAATTTTGGCTTGCATATTTTAATAGACTTGATTTCACCCACGTGTATAAGCTTTTGGTATTATCGTCCTTTAACGGTAAAATCTCAAGTGCCCACTTTTCAAAGAGTGTATCAATATATTTAACGGATGGCATTCCGAAATCAATTGAAGCCCCTGCTCCAGTAATTATTAAAAGCTTTTTCATTAGAAGGAAATCTCTATCCTATAGTTGTATATTAAAAAATATCAGTGAATATTGAGATTATTATAGTAGAATTAAGACATCATTTTAATTATAAATTCCCTTACCGTATTACAAATATCAACACCTCTTTTGGTTAAAATATCTTGTTTGTTACTATTATCTTCTTTCCATCTAGACCACGTTTCTGTTGTACCTTCTTTAATCTCAAAGATTTTTATTTTATAATCATTTTCATTTAAAAAGTCCATTGTATTATGGAATTCAGAACCATTTTTTTGTTCTGCGACAATAATGATTTCAGGTAAAAGAAATTCAAATCTACTCCTTAATGGAAAATTAGTTTCTGTTGGAGATGCCGGAACGAAATACATTGACACAAATAAAGCTCCTAATTTTTCTTTAAAAATTTGAAGATGCCTCCAGCCTCTTTTACACTGAACTTTATCAAGTTCACGTTCATCATACATTTTATCAAAATGATGGATTGTAGTCGTTTTTCCTGAGTTTTGTTTGCCAATGAGAAGAATGGCGAGACGTTTATTTTCCATATATTAATTAAGTTTTAAAATTTCATCTGTTAAGGTTTTATAAACATAGACAACTGTTTCTTTACTAATCAGTTTGTTCAAAGCTAAATCCATTAACTTGCCTTTTAATACCTGTTTCCATGTTTTCTTGGGCAACTTAGAATAAAGGTTTCTTAACTCATCAAATTCGTCAAAGATGATATTTTGTCCATAACCTAATTCTGTAAGCTTTTCAATGATGAAATCTATTTTTTCATTCATTTCATCAAGTTCACTTTTTTTCTTCGTGGTACTTTTTTGTTTTCTCTCAATAAATGCAGCTCCCTTGATTGATATTTTCACCTTATCTCCATTGTAATTGTTTTCCCTTATTATATATCCCTTTTTTTGAAGTAGTTCACTAATTTCTTCAGGCTCTCCATCACGGTATGAAATATTATTAAATTTTAAAATATCTCCAACCGAAAAATATTTATCATTAAAAACTGTATTTAATTTCCCAAGAATAAAGTCTAATTTTTCCTGAACAGTCTGAATATGTTCAGCGGTCCAGGCAGAATTTTCAAACGTTTCTATCAATGAAAATAAATCTGTTAAATAATCTAGATTTTTTAGTTCTATATTTAATTGTTGGAGTAAAACTTTTTCTTCCTTAACATTCATACCCCAATATGCAAAATCAATAGCAACAGGAACATATTTTATCCTATCTATAAATTCTTCAGCCTTACAATTCATTGATTCTAAAAAATAGTTTGAAACTTTATTTTGCCATAGATCAACTTTCATTTTTAGATTGTCTACCGACAATGAGGAGTCATAAC
>TARA_R110002072_G_scaffold36181_2_pt1 | contig 49495 bp, 52 predicted proteins | sample TARA_R110002072 | Tara Oceans TARA_R110002072 (sample SAMEA4397118) | marine metagenome | biome: Polar Biome; feature: [SRF] surface water layer (ENVO:00010504); material: water (ENVO:00002006), including particulate matter (ENVO:01000060) such as... | depth 5 m | reverse complement strand
GCCAATGTCGGGAGAGACGACGATCAGGTTGTCGTAGTTACAGGCGTTAATATCGTCGATCAATACCGGTGAGCCATACACATTGTCTACCGGGCATTTAAAGAATCCCTGAATTTGCTCGGCGTGTAAGTCGACCGTCAACACGCGATCGACACCGACGGTAACCATCATATCTGCCACCACTTTGGCAGTAATAGCGACTCTGGCAGAACGTACCCGTCGGTCCTGGCGGGCATAGCCGAAGTAGGGTACGACCGCGGTGATGCGCGTGGCCGACGCGCGGCGCAACGCATCAATCATTACCACCAGTTCCATGAGGTTGTCATTGGTGGGCGCGCAGGTGGATTGCAGAACGAATACATCCTTACCCCGCACATTTTCATTCAGTTCAACGGCTATTTCGCCGTCACTGAACTTACCGACGTCGGCTTTACCCAGTGCGAGGTAAAGTCGACTGGCCACTTTCTTAGCTAGTTCCGGGTTGGCGTTACCCGTAAACACCATCATTTTTGAGGACACTGGGCTCTCTACCTTTGGCTTTCTCTGGAAACTCACTGGTCAATAAACACGGCGCCATATCCTCTGGTGTATGGCGCCGCCTGAATGGCTGGGGTGGGAGGACTCGAACCTCCGAATGCCAGGATCAAAACCTGGTGCCTTGCCACTTGGCGACACCCCAAATAACCTGTTGAATTAGTCTAATTCTATTGGCAAAGGCAAACTGTTTACGCCTTTAGCGAGAATACTCGTCCACTCGCCGGGCAACTCGTTCCGGACACTCTCGGCTTCGGTTGCATTTTCGCAGCTGATAAATGCACAGGCACCCGTGCCGGTCAACCTGGCCTCGCCAAAATTATCCAGCATTTTCAATGCCTTATCGACCTGAGGATAGAGGCGCCTGACAAGCTGCTGGCAGTCGTTTCTAGACTCACCCTCAAAAAAGGTCGCCATTTTGATGGGGATGGTGTTGCGTGTCAATTGCCGGTGGGAAAATATTTGGGCGGTGGAAACGTGGCAGTCGGGAACGAGAATCAGATACCAGCGTTGCGCTAGCTCCACGGGTGTCAGAATTTCTCCCACGCCCTCCGCCCAGGCACTGCGGGCACCCACGAAAACGGGCACGTCCGCGCCGAGGCCCGCGCCTATCGTTTGCAGCTGTTCCCGCGTCAATTGCAAATCCCACAGATGGTTGAGGGCCAGCAGCGTGCTGGCCGCATTAGAGCTGCCGCCGCCCAGTCCGGCGCCGGTGGGGATGCGCTTGTCTACCGTGATATGAGCGCCCAAATCGCCTCTCTGCAACAGGCGCGCGGCGCGGATGATGAGATTGTCTTCAAGGGGGATGTCTATGGGGTTGCTTTCTAATGTAATGAGCGCGCTGTTATTGGGTGTGAGCGTCAGGTCATCGCCCCAGTCCAGCAGTTGGAAGACGGTTTGTAATTCGTGGTAGCCATTCTTACGGCGGCCCGTTATGTGCAGGAACAAATTGAGTTTGGCTGGCGATAGAACGGATAAGGTGGAGGACATCAGCTTGATGCAGTCTGCCACTGAGAAATAATGACCTTGGCGCGGGTCGCGCCGCGTTGAATCAACATCCGGGTTGGCAACGTCAAATCCTGAAATAGCTGATACTTCTCGTAGCGAACTTCCCAGTCGTCCTGGGTCAAGCTTTGCACTAACTGTGTCTGTGGATCCAGCTTTAGCGCTTGCAGGCTGGTGTCGGGAGAAGGCACGCCCTTGAGCCAGTAAGATAGCGCCTGCAGCGGTAGGTCCCAGCCAGTGTTGGTGAATATTGCATCAGGTGTGGAGATATCTATCGTCCGGTGTTCGCCGCCCTCGTAAATATGGAGCTGATCGCCATCGCTTTCCACGGTGATAGCCCCCACACCGAGAGGGCCACTAAGTTGTACCTGGGAATTACGCGCCTGTTGCCGCCACACCATGCTGGCAGATTCGGAAGCATCTTGCGTCCGTACCGCCAGTTTGCCGCTCGCTGTCCAGTGTTGAAGTGCGGCGACTTGCGTGCTGTGCGTGGTCCAGTCAGCGGCAGTGGGCGTGCTTTGCTCTATTGATGCGCACCCGGCGAAAACCAGGGGCAACAGCCACAGTGTCAATCGTCTGAGCAAAGGCATACTAAGGTTGGCTCTGGGCCGGGGATACCGGTGCGGGGTTTTTCTTGAGTGAATGAACGCCCAGTCGGCTAAGAGTGTCCCGCATGACTGGATGCTCGGGGTCTCGCAATAGTGCGCCCTGCCAGATTAACAACGCCGCTTCTGTATCGCCTTTAACCCAGAGTACTTCGCCAAGGTGGGCGGCCACCTCAGCGTCGGGAAACTTCGCATAAGCTCGCGTGAGGTACGCAACGGCTTCTTCATAGTTTCCATTGCGATACAGTACCCAGCCCATGCTATCGAGGATGGCGGGCTCCCCGGGCTGCAACGCCAGTGCCCTGGAGATCAGCTCCAGGGCCTCTGGGTAACGCGTGGTGCGGTTGGCCAGTGCATAGCCCAGCGCGTTTAGGGCGGTGGGGTTGTTGGGCTCTGCCTTAAGGACTTTACGCAGATCAGTTTCCATGGCAGCGAGGTCGCCCTGCTGCTCACTGAGCATGGCGCGGCCGTACAGGAGAGCGACGCTGTTGGGTGATTCTGCCAGCGCTTGCGTGAGAACCTGCACTGCGTAATCTGCGGCGCCGGCCTGGGCGAGAATTTCAGCCTCCAAACCAAAGAGCTGTTGCCGCATCCGCGGATACTTGTCGCGTTGTTCATCAAACCAGGCGTGGTTCCGGTCCAACTGTTCCAGCCCCACCAGGATTTGGCCAATCCGATTACTGGCGGGGAGAAACTCTCGGCTCTCTTCCACACGCTCGAAATTGGCAATGGCCTCCTCCAGTTGGTCCTCGGCTTCGTCCATGCTGCCCAAGGAGTAATACGCTTCATCTACGCGTTGGCCCAGCGCGATGAGCTGCTGTAGATAAGCCCTTGCTGCTTCGTTATCTCCGCTCTCGCGGCTAATGAGTGCGAGGGAGAAAAGCAGATCACCGTCTCGGGGTGATCGCGCCGAGAGAATTTCAAACTGTTGCTGCGCGGCACTCATATCTGTAATGGTCAACAGGCGGGCGTATTGCAGGCGCAACAGCTGGGCATCAGGGTTGTCCTTCAAAACACGTTCTATGCGCTTGTAGGGGTTATCCTCCTTCTGGTCAATGAGGATGCGAGCCTCCAGTAGAAGCGCCTGTGGCTGTTCTGGCTCCAGCTTGAATAGCTTTTGCAGCTTGCCCAGGGCTTGATCATAATATTCTGACTCGGTGAGAATCAGCGCCTGCGTTAAAAGTAGCTGTGCATTTTGTGGAAATTCGGCAGCCAGTGCATCGATACCTTTTATAAGTTGAGCGCGCTGGTCCTCGTTTAACTGTTCAAAGCCATTCAGTGCGATGGGGAAATTTGCGCCTCCGACCTGCCGCTCTACTACTGCAAGGTACGGAAGGGCTTCGAGCGAACGTTCGTTGCGCGCCAGAAGTTCGGCCAGAGTATTGTTTGCTTCAGCGTTATCCGGCTCCAGTTCTACCCACAATTGGGATGCCACCAACGCATCCTCTTCCCGCTGCAGGAATTGAGTCAGGCGTGTAGTGTGCGCGCTGATCCCGGCGTCGCGCAATATCGGCGCCTGTTCCAGGTAGTGGTCCAGAGCGACATCATAGGCCTGACGTCGCAGCGCGAATTCAGCAACTAATAATGCATACAGGCTGTCATTGGGAAACCGTCGCTCGGGGACGTCCACGGCAGGGGAGGGCTTGGCTTGAGTCGCCACGACCGGCTCTTGGACGGAAGTCTGACCGGTGCAAGCGGCGAGAAGCGCGCAGGATAAAGCGATGAAAAGGAAGCGTGACATAGTAGCCTGAAGCGAGACAATTCGGCGATAAGGTAGACGATATGATGACACAGACCGCGGATGAAACCCACTGCGCGGGTTCAACAACCCTTGTCTACGGTGGTAGGTGCGCTAGCCAGGGGACTGTCTTTTGCCACCTAACTTGTTAAAATCGGGAGAGTTTTTTGTTTAATGTGCTAAGGTTCGCGCGAAATTGAGGCAGGACCTTGTCGCGTCGTAACCCTTATTGAGTGTGCGGAGTCAGTCGTAGTTGCTATGAATTTGATCGCTTTGGGAATTAGCCATAAGTCAGCCGCAGTTGAAGTGCGCGAGCGGGTCGCCTTTGCGCCGGAGCAAGTGGGTGAAGCGTTGACCGACGCCTGCAACGTGGCTCAGCTGGATGAAGTGGTTATTCTTTCAACCTGCAATCGCACCGAGCTTTACGCGATTGTGCCCCAGGGGATTGGCCTCGCTGAAAAAGCACAGGATCTCATCGACTGGATGGCAAACTACCATCACCTCTCAGCGGCCGAATTACGTCAGTACGCGTATCGTCATGAGGGCGGGCAGGCAGTGCGGCATTTGGTGCAGGTTGCCAGTGGGCTGGACTCCATGGTGTTGGGTGAACCGCAAATTTTCGGACAGCTCAAATCTGCCTACGCAGTGGCGACGGAATCCGGCACTGTGGCCAGTGAATTGGGGCGCCTGTTTCCTCGCGTTTTTTCCGTTGCCAAACAGGTGCGCACCGACACTGCCATCGGTGAAAACCCCGTCTCTGTTGCCTACGCTGCCGTAGATCTGGCCGGACACATATTTTCTGATTTGGGCCGGTGTAATGCACTCTTAGTAGGCGCAGGGGAGACGATTGAGCTGGTTGCTCGGCATCTCATCGGCGCCGGCGTGTGCAAAATCGTGATCGCCAATCGCACGCTGGGCAGAGCTCGGGAGCTGGCGCAGAAATTTGGCGCTGAAGCTGTATTGCTGGCGGAAATTCCCAAGCAATTGTCCGATGCTGATATTGTCATCACATCCACCGCCAGTCAGTTGCCGATTTTGGGTAAGGGTGCGGTAGAACAGGCGCTGAAGAAGCGCAAGCATCGTCCCTTCCTCATGGTGGATATTGCCGTGCCCAGGGACATCGAATCTCAGGTGGGTGAACTACCTGATGTGTATCTTTATAGCGTCGATGACTTGCGCGATATTGTGGACAAGAACCTGCGTAGCCGAACAACGGAGGCGCGTAAGGCTGACCTGATCATTGACGAAGGTGTGCGCCTGTACCTTGCAGAGGTGCGAAGTCTCGGTGCCGTAGATGCGGTCAAGGAATATCGGAACATGGCAGAGCAACTGCGCGAGCGGGAACTGCAGCGCGCTCAGCGTGCGTTGGCGCGAGGTGAAGACCCGCAGGAGATTCTGGCGCAGTTGGCCCGTGCCATCACCAACAAATTGATTCACGCGCCCACTGCGGGACTCAAGCAGGCCAGTGTGGATGGTCGTCAGGACATTATAAATAGTGGTCGCAAGTTACTGGGGCTTGAAAAAAAGCAATTACCGTCGCTCCAGGAAGACGGCACAGAAGGGGATGTTGAACCTCTTTCGCCCGCACCTGAATCTACCCCACGTACGTTGCAATGAAGGCATCCCTTCAGACCAAGCTGGAGACTTTGACTGACCGACACGAGGAAGTATCGGCGCTGCTCAGTGACAGCCAAACGGTTACAGACCAGAACAAATTTCGCGATTTGTCGCGCGAGTATTCCGAGCTTGAACCGGTCATCGTCTGTTACGCCCAGTACAGCCAGGTGAAGCTGGATGTGGAAGAGGCCAAGCAGATGCTAAGCGATGCCGATGAGGATGTGCGCGACATGGGCAGGGAGGAACTGGAGCTGGGTGGTGAACGCATGAGTGAGCTGGAGTCGCAACTGCAAACATTATTGCTTCCCAGGGATTCTCGCGACTCACACAATGTATTTTTGGAAATACGTGCTGGAACCGGTGGTGATGAGGCAGCCATTTTCGCCGGTGACCTGTTTCGTATGTACTCTCGTTACGCTGAAAACCAGAAGTGGCGCATCGAGGTACTGTCCGAACGTTCAGGTGATCACGGCGGCTACAAGGAAATCATCACGCGGGTAGAGGGCCGTGATGTTTACGCGCACCTCAAGTTTGAATCCGGGGCACATCGGGTGCAACGTGTACCCGAAACCGAATCTCAGGGGCGGATACACACCTCTGCCTGCACGGTAGCGGTAATGCCGGAGGCAGAGGCGGTTGATGAGATTGAAATCAACAAGGCCGATTTACGCGTCGATACCTATCGCGCATCCGGTGCGGGCGGGCAGCACGTCAATAAAACGGATTCGGCGGTGCGCTTAACGCATCTTCCCACGGGTGTGGTGGTTGAATGTCAGGACGAACGCTCCCAGCACAAGAACCGCGCCCGAGCTATGTCGTTATTGCAGGCCAAGTTGCTCTCCAGTGCTCAGGACAAACAGGCCAGTGAGCAGGCGGAGACCCGGCGCAATCTTGTCGGTACCGGTGATCGCTCCGATCGCATTCGCACCTACAATTTCCCCCAGGGACGAATGACCGACCATCGTATTAACCTCACGCTATATAAGCTGATGGAAGTCCTGTCCGGTGACCTGGAAGTGGTTATTGATCCACTGCGACAGGAGTACCAGGCAGATCAGCTGGCGGCGATGGCCGAAGGCTAATGGCCTCGGTGCAAGAACTGCTGCGCGCTGGCAATGATCTGCCTGGCGCCAGTGCCCGACGCGATACTGAGATACTGCTGTGTCACTGTCTGGAAAAAACCAGAGCCTGGTTGTATACCTGGCCCGAGAAGGAGGTGTCGCCTGATATCGCGCAGCGTTTCCAGCAGTTGTTGACTGAGCGCAGTCAGGGCACACCCGTTGCCTACCTCACGGGTCAGCGGGAATTCTGGACCTTGCAACTGGCCGTCAACAACGCGACGCTCATTCCCCGACCCGAAACCGAGACGCTGGTGGCATGGGCCGTCGAACTAGCGCTGCCGACTGCGTCGACAATACTGGACCTGGGTACGGGTTCTGGCGCTATTGCGCTGTCAGTGGCGAGTGAGCGTCCCGCGTGGAAGGTTACTGCAGTGGATGTGAGCGCCCCCGCGCTGATGATAGCCCGTGACAATGCCCGAACGACCGGTCTGGAGCGGGTAATTTTTCTGCAATCGGATTGGTATGAAGCAGTTGCCGGTAGGCGTTTCAATCTGTTGCTGGGCAACCCGCCTTATATTGACGCGGGCGACCCCCACCTGAACCAGGGCGATGTGCGCTTTGAGCCGCGTTCCGCTCTGGTGTCTCCCTCCGGTGGAGGTGCAGATTTGGCACGATTAGTGGTGGGTGCCCCAGCGCATTTACACGAGGGTGGTTGGCTGCTGCTTGAGCATGGATTTGCGCAGGGAGAAACTGCGCGCGAGCTGTTCCGGGATGCGGGTTTTTCCAACATTAGCACACGTCGGGATATGGCAGATCACGAGCGCATAACGGGGGGTTGTTGGCATGCTGACTGATGAGCAACTCGAGCGTTATAGTCGCCAAATTTTGCTGCATGATTTTGACGTAAAGGGACAGGAGCGCTTGCAAGCTTCCCGAGTGCTGATTGTGGGCTTGGGAGGACTGGGTTGTCCGGCAGCGCTGTATCTCGCCGCGGCCGGTGTTGGCGAATTGATACTGGCAGACGGTGATGCGGTGGAGTTGAGTAACCTGCAACGTCAGATCGCCCACACCGGTCTCGATATAGGCGTTAACAAGGCGCGATCTGCAGCCGCTGCAATCGCCGCATTGAATACGGAGGTAAAGTTGCGGGTCATTGCGCGAAGTTTGGCGGAAGAGGACATGCTCCCGCTGGTGTCGCAAGCCGACCTGGTGCTGGACGCCACTGATAATTATCCCGTGCGTTTCGCCCTCAATCGGACCTGCGTGGCAGCGGGTGTGCCTATGGTGTCTGCGGCCGCCGTGCGCAGCGAGGGACAATTGGCGGTCTTTGATCCGCAGCGCGGGGGTGGCTGTTATCGCTGTTTGTACAGTGAGGGAGGTAGCGAAACCGCGCTTAGTTGCAGTGAAAGCGGTGTGCTGGCTCCCCTGGTCGGGGTGATTGGCTCGCTACAGGCCATGGAGGCGCTGAAAATGCTCTCGGGCTTTGGTGAGCCGTTGCGCGGCGCATTGTTGGTAATGGATTTGCGCACACTGGAGATTCGCAAGTTGGCGTTGGAGGCGCGGCAGGACTGCCCGGTGTGTGCTCACCTGCGCACTTAATGACGTTTTCGGCCTTGTTTGCGGAGCATGGCTGCCCTCTGATTCCCCGGGTCAGGAATTCTGGGATGATTGATTCAAGCTACTCGGGTCGAAGCGGGATATAGTTGTCAAAAAGCTGCATCACAGCGAAACCTTTGCCCGCAAAGCACTGTCAGACATCAATAACATTAACGAGAGAGTTCCTATGAATGCACTAGTGCAGTGGTATAACAACCTACACAACGCCATATTTACCCGAGTGAACTATTTTGATGGTTTGGGGCCTTTGGCACTGCGTCTGTATCTGGTGCCAATATTCTGGATGGCCGGTATGCAGAAAATAGCCGGTATGGAATCTACTATCGAATGGTTTGGCAACCCCGACTGGGGTCTGGGGCTTCCCTTCCCCTCGCTAATGGCGCACCTTGCAGCTTATACCGAGGCCATCGGGGCACTGCTTTTGCTGCTGGGATTGGCCACGCGATGGATATCCATTCCGCTGATGATTACCATGCTGGTGGCCATATTTTCGGTTCATGCGGACAACGGCTGGGAAGCTATCGCTGATTCTGGCGCAGAAGATATCGCCGTTCGCCTGGGTGCTGCCAAGGAGATTCTGCAGGAGCACGGGAATTATTCGTGGCTGAAAGAAAAGGGCAATTTCGTGATTCTCAATAATGGCATTGAATTTGGTGTGACCTACCTCATCATGCTGCTTACGCTGCTGTTCACAGGGGGAGGCCGATTCACCAGCGTGGATTACTTCCTATCGAGGTTGTGGCCCGCGAAGACCTGATCGCGCTGGATTCGCTCATTCTCAATAGCCCACCTTTTCCGCATCGGAAATGGTAGACTAGCGCGTTTTTTGAACAGTCACAGGGTAAATTGAGTTGATCAAGAGTTTCGTAAACCGTATCTCGGGAAAGGGCGACAGGGTCAGCAGCCACAGCAAGGCAAGCGCTGGTCAACGTCAGGAATCTTCACATTCAGCCGCCGGGTCTGAAGAAAAACGTGACGACGAAGTGGCGCAGCCAGGCGCCAAGAAAAATAACGGAAGTCGTTCTCGAACCCGAAATCGTAAAGAAGTGGCACCCTGGTCGGTGGCAGATTTTGCCGTTGATCCCAAGGAGGGCGAGACTCGCTTTCACGACCTCGGATTGCGCGATGAGATAATGCAGGGTATCGCCGATCTGGGCTTTAAATATTGCTCGCCGATTCAGGCCGGTATTCTGCCCCAAACTCTGCAGGGCCACGATGCCATCGGCAAGGCTCAGACCGGCACCGGGAAGACAGCTGCCTTTTTAATCACTATTTTCAATGATCAGTTGTGTCATCCGCCGGAGAGTGAGCGCTTCGCCGGTGAGCCGCGCGCGCTAGTCATCGCACCTACCCGCGAGTTAGTAATGCAGATCGCTGCAGATGCTGAGGAACTGGCGAAGCATACGGGGTTGAAGGTAGCGACATTGATAGGCGGTATGGATTACCAGAAGCAGCTTAACCGACTGAGTAATCATGTGGTGGATTTGGTCGTGGCAACACCAGGCCGTTTACTCGATTTTATGGGGCGACGTGATCTGTATCTCGATCACGTGGAAGTATTGGTACTGGATGAAGCGGATCGTATGTTAGATATGGGTTTTATTCCTCAGGTAAAGCGTATTGTGCGCGCTACACCAACTAAAGAAAATCGGCAGACGCTTTTATTCTCCGCCACGTTTACTCAGGACATTATCAATCTTTCGCAACAGTGGACCTTTGAGCCGATTACGGTGGATATAGAGCCTGAGAATGTTGCGACCGATTCCGTGGATCAGAAGGTCTATTTGGTCAGTAGCCAGCAGCGCTACAAAGTGCTCAACAATTTGCTCCGCAGCGAAGGCTGTACCAGTGTGATTGTGTTCGCCAACCGTCGCGATCAGGTGCGGCGCCTGCACGAACGGCTGCGCAAATCTGGCGTTTCAGCTGGCATTCTTTCTGGCGAAATTCCCCAGGCAAAACGGACCCGTACGTTGGAGCAGTTCAAGCAGGGTGAGATAAAAGTGCTGGTGGCTACGGATGTCGCGGGCCGCGGTATTCATGTGAGTGGCGTCAGCCACGTCGTCAATTACAACCTGCCCGAAGACCCCGAGGACTACGTGCACCGCATTGGCCGCACAGGGCGTGCCGGCGCTACCGGTACCTCAATCAGCTTTGCCAGCGAGGACGATGCCTTTTTGTTGCCGGATCTGGAGATTCTGTTGGGAGCCAAGTTGGAATGCACACATCCGCCGCAGGAGCTATTGGTTTAGCTCCTCGCACCATAACAAGGTAGCTCCCACTACCGCAGCGGGCACCACGATAAAGTTGATCACCGGAATACTGGCACACAGCGCCACCAGTCCGCCAAACCCCATGCTGCTCAATCGTCGGCGCCTCACTGCTTCCTTTACATCCGAAAAACTCAGTTGGTGGTTGTCCATCGGATAATCCACGAACTGGATGCTCATCATCCAGGCGGCTAGTATAAGCCAGGCGATAGCACCCAGCCCCGGGATAAAGGACAGTAGCACTGCAAAAAGTGCCATCGGAATGTAATAAACGAGCTTTGCCAATTCGCGCAGGATACTTTTCGGTATTGCCAGAACAGCTGCACCGAACCCTTCGAGTGAGTCCACCGGGCCGCCGGTAATAAGTTCTTCCGCCTTTTCTGCGAGCAGGGCGTTAAACGGGGAGGCGATTATCAGTGCAATGGTTGTAAACAGGAAGCCGGTGGCCAGACTGACTGTAATAACGATTAGCGGCCAGAGTATCCAGCGTATAAAGTTCAGCCAGCTTGGAATTCGAGACAGCATAGAGTCCATTGCATCACTGATGTAACTAAATCCCCAAGTGATCAGGGACCCGAAAATCAGGATGTTAACCAGCAGCGGAATGATTACGAACAGGCGTAACGAGGGGTGGTTGAGCATTCGCGCGCCCCTGGTCAGGTAACTGGCCCCACGCGCAACATTACCTTTCATCTTCGGCGTCTCCGGTAGGTCGGCCACAGGTCGGACAGATACAGCGCTCGGTTGCGAACTCAGCCGCTTTTTCGCGGGCCGCAGGACTGATGGTCACTTCCTGGCACCAGCAGTTCTGGGGTGGTTGGCCTGCCGCAATCGCACACTGGTTGCTGCCCCCACACAGTGGGCAGGTTGACGCTGCTTGCTCTGATTCTGTCATTGCTATGTCACATCCGCGTGTCCCAAGCGCTATAATACACCCAGTATAAGCATGGTGGGTAAAAATGAACGGCGACGGCGATGACACAGTTTTTTCAGATGCAATGTCGGATGTTGTGCCGCTAAAGCACGAACCCAAGGCGGCTCTTGGCACCAACAAAATGCCAGTCAAAGACTCTTCTTTAGCGCACCGGCGGCACGCGGCGACTGAATTACCCGCGATCGACCGCAATCAACTGACGGACACCGCAATCGCGCCATTGGATGCTTGGTATGTTCTGTCCTTCAAACGACCTGGTGTGCAAAACGGCGTATTCCGTAAGCTCAAACAGGGTCGCTATGAGGCTGAGTCGAGGCTGGACCTGCACCGTATGACAGCAGAGATTGCCCGCCGAGCGATTTTCGAATTTGTCGAGGAATGCTATCAGTTCGGGCTGCGCAGCGTGCTCATCATTCATGGCAAGGGGCAGGGCCGCGAGGATGCGGAGCGTAGTTCGATATTGAAAGGGTGTGTTGATCGATGGCTGCGGGAGCTGGAAATTGTGCAGGCATTTCACGGCGCTCAGCCCAGGCATGGCGGCACTGGGGCGGTGTATGTATTGTTGCGCAAGAGTGAAGAAAAGAAGCGCGAGAATCGAGAGAAGTTTTCCAAGGGGCGTGTTTTCACCGAATTGGAAGAGTAGTGATTATTTTTTTGCACTCAGTGCATTCCCACCCTGAACATCGATCGACTCTTGCTGCGCTAGGAACCTCTAACAACGATCAGAGCTAACTACTCCGCCCCAGCCCCCTTTAAGGTAGCAGCGTATGCAATTCCATGCCGATGGGTATTAATAATCTCCAATACGGTGCGCCCATCCTTGCCGGTAGCATTCAGGTCTCGCCCGTCTGTACAAAAAAAGCCGATAAACATCTCGAAATCTGAGGCCTTCATACTCTGGTAGGCTTTCAATAGCATGTGAAAATCATCTGCCGAACCATCGTGCGAGCGTACGTTCAGGAAACTCTTGATATGGTCCTCTGTCCAGACCTCGTCGATCACCTTTTCTTTATCTTTGCGCATGCTACTGTTTCCTCTACACCAGCTTCTTGACCAGCAATTCGTTAACGATTTTGGGGTTCGCCTGGCCTTTTGATAATTTCATTACTTGACCTACAAAGAAGCCCACAAGTTTTTTACGTTTGGCCTCGTCCGCCTCCAGGTATTGTTGTACCTGGCCGGCATTGGCGCCCAGAACTTCATCCACGATAGTCTCTAGTGCGCCACTGTCACTGACCTGTTGCAAGCCTTTGGCCGCTATAATCTCATCGGCACTGCCCTCGCCCTGCCACATAGCTTCAAACACCTGCTTGGCGATCTTCCCGGAAATACTGTTGTCCAGAATACGAGTGATTAGGCCGGCAAGATCTATTGCAGATACAGGGCAATTTTCGATGACTGTTTCAGCCCGGTTAAGTTGTCCCAATAGCTCTACCTGCACCCAGTTGGCGGCTATTTTTGCATCCCCACATCCCGTTGCTACCGACTCAAAATAATCTGCCAGTGAACGGCTGTCCGAAAGCACATTGGCATCGTATTTGCTCAATCCGTAGTGGGCGGAAAAACGGTCACGTTTTTCCCTTGGCAGTTCAGGTAGGGAGTCGCTAATTGCCTCAATGTAGGCATCATCTATAACGACCGGCAGCAGGTCGGGCTCCGGGAAGTAGCGGTAGTCGTTGGCCACTTCCTTGCTGCGCATGGAACGTGTTTCGTCTCGATCTGAATCGTATAAGCGTGTTTCCTGCACTATTTTCCCGCCGCTTTCGAGGATGTCCGCCTGACGTTCAAACTCATGGTGAATAGCTTTCTCTACGAATCGGAATGAGTTGACGTTTTTTATTTCCGCCCGCGTCCCCAGCGTTAGCGAACCCTCAGGACGCAAGGAGATATTGACGTCGCAGCGCATCGATCCCTCGGCCATATTGCCATCTGAGATGCCAAGATAGGTCACAAGACGATGCAGCGCCTTGAGATACGCCACCGCTTCGGCTGCGTTGCGAATGTCCGGGTCCGATACGATTTCCAGCAGAGGGGTGCCGGCCCGATTCAAGTCGATACCGGACTGGCCCTGAAAATCCTCATGCAGGGATTTACCCGCATCTTCCTCCAGGTGCGCTCGGGTGATGCCGATGTCGCGAGTGCTGCCATCTTCCATCAAAACCTCAAAGCTGCCGCGGCCTATGATGGGCGCCTCGAACTGGCTGATCTGATAGCCTTTGGGAAGGTCAGGGTAGAAGTAATTTTTGCGGTCAAACACCGAGCGCTTATTGACGTTTGCACCAATACCCACGCCGAACTTTACCGCATGACAAACGGCCTGTTCATTGAGCACCGGGAGCATACCAGGCATGGCTAGATCCACCGCATTGGCCTGCGTATTGGGCGCCGCGCCAAAGTTGGTGGGCGAGCCGGAAAATATTTTAGACTGGGTGGCTAGTTGCAGGTGCACTTCCAGGCCGATTACACACTCCCACTGCATTAGTGTTGCTCTCCCGTTGCAAAATCAGGCGATCGCAGATGCCAGTCAGTCGCCTGCTGGAAGCGATGGGCCACATTTAATAATCGGGCTTCATGAAAGTGGCGGCCGATTAGTTGTAGCCCCACCGGTTTGTCCTCAACAAAGCCAGCCGGAACGGAAATGCCCGGCAGGCCCGCGAGATTGACCGCCAGTGTGTATACGTCTTCTAAATACATGGTAATTGGGTCATTGCTCTTTGTTCCCAGCGCAAATGCCGGGCCGGGTGTCGTAGGACCGGCGATGATATCTACGCTGTCAAAGCAGTTCATGAAGTCTTGCTTAATCAGGCGCCGAACTTGCTGAGCTTTTTTGTAGTAGGCGTCGTAGTAGCCAGCGGACAGAGCGTAGGTGCCCACCAGAATGCGTCGTTTTACCTCTTCACCAAAGCCCTCTCCACGGGTCCGGGTGTAAAGATCGTGCAAGTCGACCGGGTCCTCGCAGCGGTAGCCATAGCGCACACCATCGAACCGAGACAGGTTGGTTGAGGCTTCTGCTGGGGCAATGATGTAATAGGTGGGCACTGTCAGCGCGCTGTGGGGTAGAGATACATCGACCAGAATTGCACCCTGGGATTCAAGCTCCTGCAAGGCATTATCAACGCACTGCCTGGTAGCCGCGTCCAGTCCGTCGCTGAAATACTCCCGGGGCAGGCCGATGCGCAGACCGTCGAGATCATCACCCAGTCTGCTTGAGTAATCTTCGGTCGCGGCGTTCGATGAGGTGGAGTCTCGCGGGTCGTGTCCGGCCATGGTGTTGAGAAGCAGGGCGCAATCTTCAGCACTGTGTGCCATGGGGCCCGCCTGATCCAGACTGGAGGCAAAGGCAACGATGCCGAGGCGGGAGACACGGCCATAAGTCGGCTTCAGTCCGGTGATGCCACAAAAAGCGGCGGGCTGGCGAATTGAACCCCCGGTGTCAGTGCCAGTGGCGGCGGGCGCTAACCATCCTGCCACCGCCGCAGCAGAGCCGCCGGAGGAGCCCCCGGGTACCAGTTCGGTATTCCAGGGATTGCGGGCTGGGCCATAAAAACTGCTCTCGTTGGAGGAGCCCATGGCGAACTCGTCCATATTGGTCTTGCCCAGGACAACGGCTCCGTCCGCTTTGAAGCGCTGGATGACGGTGGCATCGTAGGGAGGCACGAAATTGTCCAGCATGCGAGAGCCGCAGCTGGTGCGCATGCCATCCGTGCAAAATATATCCTTGTGCGCGACGGGCACCCCTGTCAGCGGGGGGGCATCCCCGGCAGCCAGACGTTTATCAGCTGCCTCGGCAGCGGCGATTGCTGCCGCTTCATCGACGCTAATATAGCTGTTGTAGTGGACATCCATAGCCGCTATTCGGTCGAGATAACTACGTGTTACCTCCACGCTTGAATATTGGCGTTCTCGAAGCCCTTTTACCAGTTGGGCAACTGATGAGTTGTTCATTGTAACAATCCTGATGTGACGGTAGACAGATTATTCGATAACTTTGGGAACCAGATACAGGCCATTTTCCACGCTGGGAGCGATGGCCTGGAAGGCGTCGCGCCGGTTGCTCTCGGTCACTTTATCCGGGCGCAGGTGTTGGGTCGCATCCAGCGGGTTAGCCATTGGCTCTATGTCGCGGGTATCCAGGGCCTGCAATGCATCCACCATCTGTAATATTTCGGTGATGCGTGAGGTGACCTGGCCAATTTCCGAGTCGCTTATGCGGATGCGGGCCAGTTCCGCAATTTTTTCAATTTCGCTTTGCTCAATTTTCATGATGATAAAACCGCGGAAAGCCGCCTCAAGCGGGCAGGGGGCGTAAACTTATCACATTTGAGCCTTGCCCAAAATCCCCACGGTTGATACAGTTGTATAAATAAGCTGACTGATACTTAAGACAGTTTTCGCATCGCTTGTTTGGCCGCAAAGGTCGCCGGGTGGCGAATCAAAAAGAGCGCCAACGCGGGGTTCCCCGTTCTATCCAAAGGGTAGCAAAAATCAATGTTTAAAAAGCTGCGCGGAGTGTTCTCAAGTGACCTCTCCATAGATCTCGGTACGGCCAACACGCTAATCTATGTGCGCGATAAGGGAATTGTGTTGGATGAGCCCTCAGTGGTTGCTATTCGAATTCACAATGGCCAGAAAACGATTGAAGCAGTGGGCAGTGAGGCCAAGCGCATGCTGGGTCGTACACCGGGAAACATTACTGCTATTCGGCCACTCAAAGACGGTGTAATCGCCGATTTCCTGGTGACCGAGAAGATGTTGCAACACTTCATCGCCAAGGTGCATGAGAGCAAGTTTATTCGACCTAGCCCACGTGTATTGGTGTGTGTGCCCTGTATGTCGACACAGGTAGAGCGTCGGGCAATTCGCGAATCTGCGCTCAGTGCCGGTGCCAGAGATGTGCGCTTAATAGAAGAGCCTATGGCAGCCGCGATCGGCTCGGGGCTGAGTGTGGATGAGGCCACCGGGTGTATGGTGGTGGATGTTGGTGGAGGGACTACCGAGGTGGCGATCATTTCGCTCAACGGTGTGGTCTACCGCGACTCGGTGCGTGTCGGGGGTGACCGTTTCGACGAAGCTATTGTTGCACATGTAAGACGCCGCTACGGCAGCCTGATTGGTGATGCGACCGCAGAGCGCATCAAGCTTGAGGTGGGGTGCGCCTTCGCCGGTAGTGAGCTGCGGGAGATCGATGTTCGCGGCCGCAATCTGGCCGAGGGCGTGCCGCGCAGTTTTACACTGAACAGTGATGAAATACTGGAATCCTTGCAAGATCCACTGGCTTCCATCGTGCAGGCGGTGAAGTCCGCGCTGGAGCAATCGCCTCCGGAACTGGCTGCCGATATCGCCGAAAGCGGTATTGTGCTGACCGGAGGTGGCGCACTACTGCGTGACCTGGATCGGCTTATCTCTGAGGAAACCGGCCTGCCGGTCATTATTGCTGATGACCCGCTAACGTGTGTTGCCCGTGGTGGTGGCATGGCGATGGAAACAATGGACCGGCATACACTGGATTTGTTGTCTACTGAGTGACATACAGCGTGAAATTTTCGCTGTGTGGCCTTCCATGGAGCCTGTCCCACGCTGTTTTTCTCGTCGCGAGTAGGACGGTGATGTGTGCCGATCAGGGCTGACTGAAGCGCTGACTGAGGAGCTGACTGAGGAGCTGTCATCAAGCCGTTATTTGTCAAAAAGTCCTCCCTGGGATTACGCGTATTACTGGCTACGGTCGTAATAGCCGGCCTTATCGCAGCAGATCTCCATTTCAATAGCCTCCAATCTCCCCGCGCAGTGTTGGATACCCTCTACTCGCCGTTGTATTGGGCCGCTGATTTGCCGACACGCATGGGCCAGTGGACCGAGACCCATATCCAATCCAGGGCCCAACTGCTAGAAGAGAATGAACGCCTGCGGAGGGAGAACCTTTTACAACGAGGGCGCTCACACCAGATGGCCTCCTTGCAAGCCGAAAATGTACGACTGCGTGCTTTGCTGAATTCGACGGCCCTGTTGCGTGACGATGTATTAGTCGCTGAACTTATTGGTGTCTCGCCCGACCCGGAACGCCATCAGCTGGTATTGAACAAGGGCCAAGGCGATGGTGTTTTTGTGGGTCAACCTCTGATCGATGCCGAAGGCCTTATGGGTCAGGTGGTGGAGGTAGGTGGTCTCAACTCACGCGCGCTATTAATTACCGACGCAACGCATTCAGTGCCTATACAGGTGAACCGCAATGGTGTGCGCGCGATCGCGGAAGGCACGGGAGCTCTCGGTTCACTGGATATCAAGCACGTGTCGGCCACCACTGATATTCAGGTGGGCGACTTATTGGTGACTTCCGGGCTGGGGGGACTTTTCCCCGCGGGGTACCCGGTAGCCGTGGTGAAGGAAGTTGAGCGCGATCCGGGCGAGACTTTTGCTCGTGTACTTGCTGTTCCCAGTGCGGCACTGGATCGCACACGGCACGTTTTGTTGGTGTTCACGCCCCACGAAACTCAGGACAATTGAGCCGTGGCGGACCGGGAGGGACATGGCTACGGCGTCATTCTCCTGACGTTCATGGTGGCTTATGTCTTGGCGATATTACCGCTTCCCCCCTGGCTGCAGTGGGGTCGACCAGAGTGGGTAGCACTGACACTGATTTACTGGAGTATTGCCCTGCCCGAGCGTGTAGGTATCGCCACAGGATTGTTGCTTGGTGTGGGGCTGGATGTACTTGAAGGTGCCGTATTGGGGCAAAACGCCCTCGCGCTGATGGTGGTGGTGGCCCTCTCTTTAGTGTTGTATCAGCGCTTGCGAGTGTACAGCCTTGGCCAGCAAGCAGGCGTCGTTTTCATTCTCGTTGCCATCAATCAACTGATCTGCCAGTGGGTACAAAACCTAGAAGGCATAGGTGCCGGCACTTTGTCGTTCCTACTTCCCGCCGTGTCTAGTGCCCTCCTGTGGCCGGTTGTTTTCCATCTATTGCGTGGTTTGCGTCGCCGCTACCGGGTCAATTGACATGCCTGAGACTAGACTTGTCCTGGCCTCATCGTCCCCTCGCCGAAAGGAATTGTTAAATCAGTTAGGTGTTGAATACCTTTGTGATCCGGCTGAGATCGATGAATCACAGTGGGCGGGTGAGTCTCCACAGGACTATGTGCAACGCATGGCGCTGGAAAAAGCAGGTGCTGTTGCAGTCCGCTATCAGATTAAGGAAGTTGCGATTCTGGCGGCTGATACCACTGTGGTTATTGATAACCATGTGTTGGGCAAGCCACGAGATCATGTGGACGCTCTGAGTATCCTGGCGCGGCTCAGTGGCCGCACGCACCGCGTATTGACCGCGGTCTGTCTGTTGGACGCCACCGACACACGAAGTGACCTGGTAGCGACAGACGTGGAATTTGCTTCTCTGGATCGGGAAATTTGTGAGGCATATCTTGCGACAGAAGAACCTTGGGATAAGGCCGGAGCCTACGCAATACAGGGCCTCGGTGGTGCATTTGTTCGCACGATTAATGGAAGTTACAGTAATGTGGTGGGACTGCCTTTGTATCAAACATGGCAGCTACTGAATAGCATCGGTCTGGCAACCGGGCTGCACCCCGCGTCGGTGAAAATGATACCCTGATAGCTCCGGCTGCTCAGGTCTGCTGGACATTTCGTTCAACCCGCTATTATTTGTAGGATCATTTTTTGGAAAGGTCATTTTTCCACAAGCTTAGCAGCCTACTTTGGCGTGCCCTTGTGCTCTTGGTGGTGGTGCTTGCTGTCTATGTCAGTGCGGGCCGCATGCTCGTCGCTAATCTCACGCCCTGGCGTACCGTAATCCTGCAAGAGCTGAATGCGCGAGTGCCGTTTACCTTAGAAGCTCAGCAGGTGGACGGGCAGTGGCAATCTTTTTCACCGGTCATTGTACTGACGGGGCTGCGACTCACTTTCCCTGGCAGTTCTGACGCGCCGCTGGAACTATCCCAGGGCCGTATCATACTTGATGTGCTCAACAGCCTGCGAACCGCTTCGCTGCAGATGACACAACTGGAACTTACCGAATTGAGCTTGCGTGGTGAGCTTTCGCAGGGCGGTAAACTGCAATTGAACGGTTTTGGTGGCAGCGAAGATGGGGCGCTGGAGGAGCTGCGGGAGTTCCTGCTGAATGTTGAGAGGGCCACTCTTAAAAATAATCTGTTGAAACTGACCATGCCTGGCGGAGAGGTCCGCGAACTCGGTCTCGATCTGGTGTTGTTTCGAGATGGGAGTCGACGTCATGTGCAAGCAAGCCTGATTTCTACCACTGGAACACACGTTGCCATCATTGCCGATGGTGTAGGCGATCCTTTTCGGCCGGAACTTTTTGCCGGAGAGGCCTATCTGGATATTCATTCTTCGGACATGGGTGCGGTCAGAGAAATATTGGCCATTCCCAACCTTCCTGTCCGGGTAGAGGGAGCTCTGGACCTGAAGCTGTGGTTCGAGTGGGATAAGGGGCAGCCGACAGTCGAAGCGCAGCTCGAGGGCCGCGACCTGCTTATCGCAGGGCCTGATTCAGAGTGGGAGGTGCCGCTGAATAGGGTTGCGCTGCAGGCCCGCTTGGTTGCGCAAGGAAATCTTTGGACAGCCTTTGCATCAGATATACACGTTGCAAAGGATGATATGAAATTTACTCTATCCAGGATGCAACTGGATGCGTGGGATAACGTCCTGCGTGTTCGGGCCTCCGACGTCCGCCTGGAATCTTTAAGCGCTATTCTGACGACATTGGATGCCATGCCTTCGACAATGCGCGAGGTTCTTGCGACGTTGCAACCTCGGGGCCGTTTATCTGCGCTGCAATTGGGTATCGGCGACACGCGCGACCCAAGCAAAGACTGGACGTTGGAAGTGAATTTTGAGGAACTGGGGGTAGATCCGTTTAAGGGCGCGCCGGGTATAAGCTCGGCCACAGGGTACAGCCGACTCAACACGAACAGCGGCTTTGTACAACTCGACAGCCAATCGCTGGCGCTGGATTTTCCCACTATTTATCATCAACCACTTCACTTTGAGGACATGTACGGCACGTTGTACCTTGACTGGGATGCCGACACGGTGAGACTCACCAGTGGCGTCCTGACGACTCGGGGTGATGAGGGAATGGCGAAGGTGGTATTCGGCCTGAATATCCCTGTGGCACCCGATGCCGCGGATGATGAAGTAGGTATCGAAATGGATCTGCTGGTGGGCCTGCAAGACGCGCACCCGGTTCATCGGGTGAAGTACATCCCCTACGGGCTGAATACAGGACTGCTGAACTGGCTGTCAGATAGTATCGGCGAGGGACGCATTGAGCAGGGCGCGTTTCTCTGGCGTGGCAGCCTGAAGGAAGATGCAGAGCCAAGACGCACCGTGCAGTTGGCGTTCAATGTTGCTGATACGCAATTGAAATACCACCCCCAATGGCCTTCGGTAGTGGTAGAGCGGGGTACCGTGCTCATCAATGACAGTGCAGTGAGTGTGTGGGCCGATAAGGCCAGACTATTCGAATCTGTCGCAGAAGACCTGTCGGTAGAAACACGATTGAATGCGCTGGGACAAATTACGCTGGAAGTTGAAGCGAATGTGCTGGGTGGCGCGGCCGATGGCCTGAGGGTGCTCAATGAGTCACCCCTGGCGGACATCATAGGGCCTACGTTTTCCGCCTGGACCATGGCTGGAGATTTGGAAACAGATCTACAGATCCACCTAAACCTAAGCGATAAATCCGTTGCCCCTCAGGTCAATGTTAAGACCCGGTGGCGCGATGTAAACCTGGCTGTGAATCCGGGCAATTTACCTATTCGAGCGGTGACCGGTGAGTTTAATTATAGCACTACAACGGGATTCAGCTCCGATGGGTTGCACGGAGAGCTGTGGGGAAAGCCTCTGAGCGTTTTGTTGCAGCAGCACCATAGTGCGGAGTTGAAGCGCTATGATCCGGCGCGGACAGTGTTGGATATTGCGTTAGCCGCGCAGGTGGATATGCAGGATGTGCGAGACTGGTTGGCGCTGTCACCCTTGGGGTTTGTCAGTGGACAAACCACAGCTGAAGTCGGTATCCAGCTGGTGCCTGGTGAGCCGCCACTGCTCACGGTGGACAGCGAACTACAGGGCGTCAGTCTTGATCTTCCTGAGCCGTGGAATAAGCGTAAAAATGAAGCGAGGCAGATGCACCTGCAAATGCCTTTGGTGCTCTCCGGTGGGCCGATACTGTTGAACCTAGAACAACAACTCAACCTGAGATTGGATATTGCTGATGGCGCGCTCCTTAGCGGGGCGCTGGGTTTTAATGTAGAGCCGCCTCTGGCCGAGAAAGGGAGCATACGCGTCAGTGGGCATGCACCGCTGATACAGGCAGATCAGTGGATAAAGTTTGTTCAAACTTATTTTGGCGTTGGTTCACTGTCTTTTCCGATGAAGCCAAACATCACCCCAGTGTCCTTTGCAGCTGCGGCCGTGGACTCAGACACAGATGTAACGCAAATGCCCGGCATGCAGTTCGACCCTGGACATGCAGGTGGTCCGGTGGCCCCTATCGAAATCGTGATTGAGAAAGTGCGGGCAGATACACTGGTGCTGTTGGAGCAGGAGCTGCGGGATGTAGTGTTCAGTCTTACGACGAGCCGTCTAGGTTCCAGTTTTTCGCTGCACACCGACTGGCTGCGTGGTGATCTGTCTTTGGCCGCCGATGGTAGTTCGACGCAGGTCGATATCCAGCACCTGGATATAAGCCGGTTCGGCGAGTTTGATCTGACTGCTGGGGACATTGGCACCGTACAGGATTTTTCTGGTGTAGACGTAAACCTGCTGAACCTGTTTCAGGAAACCGAACGCGTCGGCGAGCTCTCCTTTGAGTTGTTGGGCGAGGACGGCGAACTTGTTGCCCGCAATATAACCGGCGAGTTTGCCCATCTTCGACTGCGAGCAGGGCAGGCCGGTCGTCTGGTTTGGCATCCCGGAAGTGAGGGATTTTCCGGGCTTAAGGCCAATCTCGGTTTTGAAGATCTGGGTCTGACGCTGGAGTATTTTGGGTACCAGCGCATAGTTGAAACCGAAGCAGGTGACTTCGCTCTTAATCTGCATTGGCCGGGTCCGCCACAGAACTTCTCAATGGAGGCTCTGGAGGGCTCAATTGATGTGGCTATAGGGCCTGGAAGTTTTCCAGAGGCCCCCTCTGGCGCCGCCGGAGCATTGCGGGTTGTCAGCATTTTAAACTTGGCAGATATAGTGCAGAGGCTTAGTCTCACAGACACATTTGACTCAGGCATTCCTTTCTATAGCGTCGATGGTGAAATATATTTTCATAGCGGTGTTGTGGAGGTGGCGCGGATGGATGTGCAGGGTGGATCCAGCTTTCAGTTTAGCGGAGTGTCTGATCTACAGACTCAAAGCCTCGATGGCGAACTGGTGGCGACGCTGCCGATTGCCCGAAACCTGCCGTGGATTGCCGCGCTCGCCGCCAGCCTTCCAGTGGCGGCCGGGGTATACCTTGTCAGCAAAATTTTTGACAAGCAGATGAATCGGTTGTCCAGCGCAGTGTATTCAATTGATGGATCCTGGAGTGACCCACAAGTGCGATTTGATCGTCTATTCGACGATACTCAAAAGTTACGGGCTAAAGCGTCATCTGATGCCTCGGTGCAAGCTGATAGCGCAACCTTAGCTGCGGATCGTGCTGAGACAATGCCACCGCAAGCAACAGTGGATGTCCAGGCTCCGGGTCAGTCTGTGTTTCCGTAAAGCGCCTGTAACTCCCGCAAATACGCGAACAACTTTCGATTGGCTGCGGGCGGTTTGCCACGTTGCTGTTCGCGTTGGTGCTGTAAAACCAATTGACGCAACTGTTGCCTGTCAGCTTGAGGCCAGCGGTTCAGCGCCAGTTCCACTCCGCCAGTGCCTTGGGTAAGAATAGCGTCGCGCAGTTGCTCCAGTTGATGAAAGGCGGCTGTGTTACCAGTGCGGACTTCATGCATCGTCCGTAGTGCTTTTTCTATGGGCGCGGGGTCGATGCCGCGCATAAGCTTGCCGATAAATTGCAGTTGGCGCTTGCGAGCGCTGTTGCTGCTAATCTGCCGGCATTCCGAGATTGCCAGCTGCAGCTGTTCATCGTCGATAGGAATCTGGGCCAGTTGCTTCTCGCTCAGGTTCGTCAGCGATTCACCCATGCTCTGAAGGGCAAGCATCTGTCGTTTCCGCTCACTCTTACTCGGTGGGGCATCCTCTTCCGCGCTGTCGTCCTGATACCAGTCAGCCATAGTATAATGTCGCAAGACCAAGGAAAGAGACAAAGCCCACAACATCGGTGATGGTAGTCAGGACGACGCTGCCCGCGAGTGCCGGATCGATATTTATGCGGGTCATCAGCAGTGGGAGTATAGCGCCAGCCAGCGCAGCGGTGAGTAGGTTGATTACCATTGCGGCGGCAATAATGAGTCCAATATTCCAGTCGTCGAACCACAACGACGCCGTGACCGCCACTACGGACGCCCAGAGTACTCCGTTCATCAGGCCAAGCAGTAATTCCCGGTTGATCAGCCAGTTCTGGTTGTTTCTAGAAACCTGCCCCAGTGCAATGCCGCGTACCAGTACGGTTAGCGTTTGCGTACCGGCGACGCCACCCATGGAGGCGACGATGGGCATCAGTACTGCCAGTGCAACGACCTTCTCGATGGTTCCCTGAAATATATTGATGAAGCTCGCGGCGATAAAGGCGGTGAGCAGGTTGACTCCCAGCCAGACTGCCCGTCGTGGTGCGGCACGAGAAAACGGCGCAAACGTATCGATGTCTTCTTCCAGTCCTGCCATGGACATCAAAGAACGGTCGGCGTCTTCGCGGATGACATCAATAACATCGTCAATGGTGATTCGGCCCAATAGCCTCCCATCCGCATCAACCACCGGGGCTGAGACCCAGTCGTTGCGTTCGAACAGGCGCGCTACTTCTGAGTCTTCCATGTCGACTGGGATGGGTTCGATATTTGTCACCATCATCTCTCGCACAGAGACCGAGGGGTCTGACACCAACAGTGTGCGCAACGACAGTAACCCGATGAATTGATCGGAGCGGTTGACGACGATTAGATTGTCCGTCATCTGTGGAATTTCATCGTGACGACGTAAATATCGCAGTACCACCTCAATCGTGAGTCTGGCCCGAATAGTGATGGTGTCGGTGTTCATCAGACCGCCGGCGACATCGTCCGGAAAATGTATTACCCGCTCCAGGCGCGCACGATCTTGTTGATCCATGGCGGTGAGCACTTCCTGGGTCACATGATCCGGGAGTTGTTGCAGGATGTCGGCGATGTCGTCGTCTTGCAGGCCTTCGGTAATCAGTGCGACCTGGGTGGCATCCATGGCGATGAGAAACTGTGATTGAAGATCTTCGCTCAGTTCACCGAGAACCTCGCCTTCACGGTCGATTTCGACCATTTGCCACAATATGTGCCTGAACTTGGGTGGGGAGGATTCGAGGAGGTGCGCGACATCGCCGGGAGAGAGGCCATTCAGCATCCGTCGCACGTCGACAAAAGTGCCGCTTTCCAGAGCCGTAGACAGCCGGTCGAGAGTCTTCTGAGATGCCACCTGCTCCTGTACCATCTTTACTCCCGGAAATGACCCCTATGACAGTTTGTCTGGACAGGGAATTATCCGGAAAAGCAGCGGGGGCAACAACGGGATTAGTTACAGATTTGTGGCTTACTCACCCTCTTCAAAGTAGTCATCTATCAGATTCTGCAGGGCTTTGAGTGCTTCTTGTTCATCGGGACCCTCTATTTCAAGGTCTAGAGTCGTGCCTTGCCCTGCCGCCAGCATCATGACGGACATGATGCTTTTGCCGTCAACTAAATCTCCGCCGTTGCCAGTATGAATGCGACTGGAAAAGGATGCGGTGCACGCAACAAATTTCGCTGCTGCGCGCGCATGCAGACCTAGTTTGTTAATTATTGTTACCTGAGTGCGGATCACACGCGGCCCTGCCTACCCTATTTCTCTGTGTCTTACATGTATTGCCGGGTACTGTTCCTGATAATGCTGAAACAGACGATTAGCCAAATATACTGACCGATGTTGCCCTCCGGTACAACCCAGGGCTATGGTCATGTAACTGCGATTGCCCTCCCGGTAACGCGGCAACCAGGTGTCCAGGTAACTGCAAAGGTCGCGGTATAACTCGGCGGTTAGCGGCTGTTCCTCGAGGAATTGGCATACCTCGGGATCGAGGCCGGTCTTCATGCGCAGCTCCTTTACCCAGTGCGGATTAGGTAGCATTCTTACATCGAACACCAGATTGGCATCTGAGGGCACGCCGCGCTTGAAGCCAAATGATTGCAGCAGTATGGACATGCTGCCTGCGGATGTTCCTAGCAGTCGTTGCTTAACAGCATCGCGTAGCTCGTAAATCGTCATTTGGCTGGTGTCCAGCACCAGTGAAGCACTACCGGAAATGGGCTCAAGTAGCTCGCTTTCCCGGTCAATGGCCTCTGCCAGTGGTATGGAGTCGGTGCTCAGTGGGTGTCGACGTCGAGTTTCACCAAAGCGCTGAATCAGGATGTGTTCCTGCGCGTCAAGAAACAGCACATGGCTGTCCACTGAGGAGGGGAGCGAATCGAGAATTGTTCGAAACGTTTCCAGATCCTTCCAGGCATTACGTGCATCGATACACACCGCTGTTCCCTGGAAAAGGTCGTACTCGGCACCACTTATTTTGTCGACCAGCGCCGGCAGTAGAGAGACGGGAAGGTTGTCGATGCAATAGAAACCCTCATCCTCAAGCTGATTGAGGGCAGTACTTTTACCTGAACCGGAGCGACCACTAATAATTATCAAACGCATCGATTGTCTCAGCTTAGCTCGTTATGCCGCAGGCAATATTATAGAGACTATGGTTGTCTCTGGCGGCGCGTAATCGTTTACATAAATCTTCCTGGCTGAACAGGCGAGCGATTTCGGCCAGAATATCCAGGTGTTTTTGATGCGCTTCCTTCGGCACAAGTAGTATGAACAGCAGGTCCACCGGTTGATCGTCTGGCGCGTCGAAGGGAATCGCTTCCTCCAGTGTGAGTATTGCTCCCAGCGGTTCGACACACTCGGTCACGCGACAATGCGGGATGGCAATTCCCTGACCCATGCCGGTGCTGCCCAGCTTTTCTCTGGCAATAAGTTGATCCAGGATTTTGTCATAGGTTAGGGATGGCTGGTCATCGCTGAAAATTCTAGCGATAGTTTCAAACAGTCTTTTATTACTGACGTTTGGCGCGCGGCAGATTGTTCGATCTGGAGCTAATATTTGGTTCAATGCTTGCATGTTGGTTTTATCAGTGTCCCCTGTGCTTTTGCTTGTGTTTGATGAGTTGACGGTCGAGTTTGTCTGCCAATGCGTCTATGGCGGCGTACATGTCTTCGGAGTCTGCATGGGCAAATAAATCTCCCCCGGCAATATGAACGGTTGCCTCTGCTCTTTGAACCATTTTTTCAACAGATAGGATGACGTGGGTGGTAGTGATCTGGTCAAAGTGACGTTGCAGGCGCTCGAATTTGTTTTCCACGTATTCTTTCAGTGGTGTGGTGATTTCGAGATGGTGACCAGTGATATTGAGTTGCATAAATTGCTCCCTTTGTTGTGTTGGTTTGAGTGGCGTCTGACTCGGACAAAACCGGATGCTGACTAATTGATTCTAGACTAATCGCTTGCGCTCATTGGACGGTGGAATAAAAAGTGTGTCGCGGTATTTAGCGATAGTACGTCTGGCGACTGAAACGCCTTGTTCCTGCAGTAGTAGCGTAATTTTGTTGTCACTTAAAGGTTTACGTGGATTCTCTGCTGCTACCAGCTTCTTGATAAGCGCGCGGATAGCGGTGGATGAACATTCACCGCCGGTCGAGGTGGCCACGTGGCTGGAAAAGAAGTATTTGAGCTCAAAAATACCGCGAGGCGTGTGCATGTATTTGTTTGTGGTGGCTCTCGATATAGTGGACTCATGCATTTCTATCGCCGCCGCGATGTCATGTAGTACTAGTGGTTTCATAGCCTCCGCGCCATATTCGAGAAAATTTCGCTGGTGTTCCACTATGCGAGTAGCAACTTTCATTAAAGTTTCATTGCGGTTGTGCAGGCTCTTTAGAAACCAGCGTGCTTCTTGCAGGTTATCGCGCAGAAACATGTTGTCGGCGCTGTTGTCGGCTCGCTTAATCAAACTGGCATAGTTGTTATTGATTCGCAGTTTGGGTGCGATATCGGGGTTGAGTTCCACCAGCCAACGCCCATCCTTCTTGCTCACGAAGACATCTGGCACGATGTACTCAATCTCCTCTGGCACGGCCGTATGTCCGGGGTTGGGGTCCAGCGATTGAATAAGTTTCAGTACGTCCTTTAGTTCGTGCTCCTGCAGTCGGGTGCGTCTCAGAATCTGCGTGAAGTCACTAGTGGCCAATTGTTTCAGGTATCGACCGATAATCAGCTTGGCCTGGTCCAGCCAGGGCGTGGACGCGGGCAAATGATTAAGCTGGATTTGCAGGCACTCCTGAAGGCTGCGAGCGCAAACGCCGGACGGCTCGAACTGTTGCAATCGATGCAATACGGCAACCACTTCGTCCGGATCGATCTCTATGTCGTTCTCCAGAGAGTTGTAGATGTCCTCCTCAGTCAACAGCAGGCGTCCGTTGTCATCCGTCGCGTCAATGATGGAGAGGGCAATGAGTCGATCTGTATCCGATAGTCGAGTAAGGCCGAGTTGCCACAGCAATTGCTCGCGCAGAGAGTCGCTGGCGGTGTTGGTTGCACCGATATCTCCTTCGAAGTTTTCGTCTGCCGATGGTGCCGGTGCTGACGCTGACGCGGAGGGTAGAAGATCATCCCACTGGGTATCAACAGGCAGATCATCGGGAACGTTGGCAACTTCGGTCGACCCCAGTTCGGTGCCGTCATCGAAATTTTCGGAGGCGGTCTTTTCTAATTCTTGCCCATCGTTGATGACGTCAAAGCCGTCAGTTTGATCGTCTCCGATTTCATGGGATTCATCTTCGGGAAGTTCTAAAAGTGGGTTGCTTTCCAGAGCCTCCTGTATCTCCTGCTGGAGATCCAGTGTGGACAGCTGCAGCAACCGAATGGCCTGTTGCAGCTGCGGCGTCATCGTCAGCTGTTGACCCAGTTTGAGTTGAAGTGATTGCTTCATCAGAAAGCCCGCTGCATCCTTATATCTGCGCCTGTGTTAAATGAGGACAGTTTCAGTGTATAGCTGGCTGCACGCGTGTTGCAACACTTTGGCGCGAAAATTGCTTGTTTTTTGTGGAAGCTCAAAAAAGGCGCTTCTCAGCGGGTCAAAGCACCTGCTCGTGCGGGCCATTGACTGCTAATTTGGTCGAAGACTGGGGGGTCGTGATGGTGCTCACATCCGAAACTTGTCGCCGAGGTACACCTGGCGGACATGTTCGTTGTTCAGTACATCTTCTGCCGTGCCCGAGGCGATAATAAGACCCTCGCCAACGATGTAGGCCTTTTCGCAGATATCCAGTGTATCGCGCACATTGTGATCGGTGATGAGTACGCCGATGCCACGATCACGCAAGTGATTTATGATTTCTTTGATGTCGCTGACTGAGATCGGGTCAACCCCGGCGAACGGCTCATCCAGCATGATGAAATCGGGTTCGGTGGCCAGTGCTCGGGCAATTTCAACACGACGCCGTTCTCCGCCAGACAGGGACTGCCCGAGGCTTTCGCGCAGGTGCTGCACATGAAATTCCTCCAGCAGCTCATCACGTCGCGCCAGGCGTTGTTGTTTATTGAGATCGGAGCGTGTTTGCAAGATGGCCAGTAAATTGTCGCCGACGGTAAGTTTGCGGAAGATCGAGGCCTCCTGTGGCAAATAGCCGATTCCCCGACGCGCGCGTTCGTGCATGGTGAGCCGGGTGATATCCTCGTCGTTGACTGTGATGCTGCCGCGATCTGCGGGAATGATTCCGATGATCATGTAAAAGCACGTGGTTTTACCGGCGCCGTTCGGACCCAGTAGCCCGACTACCTGGCCACTTTCGATCTCCAGCGATACGTCTCTTATAACTTCCCTACCGCGGTAGGTCTTTGCCAAATTGTTCGCTTTTAGTTGCGCCACTATCGCTGTCTTTCCTGTTGTGTTGACGTTAGGACTGTCATTTATGGGATTTCCTGTTCAACGACGTTCTCGGGGTTATCTTCCTCTCCAGGGGGCGTATCGATTATCGACGGCATTGCGACCTGTGGTTGAGTCGATTTATCGTCTTCACTCTTTTGCAGGCTGGGCTGTATCACAACCTCCACTTTCTCGTTGGCGTTAGACTGAGCCTGGATCAGTTCTTTGGCAATAAAGTAATCGATGGTGTCGCCATCGACGACCGAGCCATCCTGTTCAATCCGGGCTTCAGTTTGAAGGTGTACCCTATCCTCAAGCCTGAAGTACTCAATAATGTTGGCCTGGGCATGCACAATGCCCTCTCCTATTTCAGGTTGCTGGCGCATCTTGGCCGGACTGCCTTGGGCAACAAATTTTTCCGCTTCTTCAGAGGGATGATAGATTGTGAGTACGTCTGACTCCAGTTCCATACTGCCCTGGGTCATTTTCACATTTCCGCTGTACACAGTGAGCCCCTTTTTCTCATCGCGAACCGCCTTGTCTGCGGTGATGTGAATCGGCTGATCGCGGTCATCGGGCAAAGCGTAGGTCGCTGCCGGATTGAGGTATAACATTAGCGAAAGGGTACCGGTGCACACTATTCGGAGCAGTATTTTCAACCTGGAAGGGCGGTCGGACATGGCGGCTCTCCGCAGTATTTTATGTTCAGAATTCGCATAGTAAGAAGTCATCAGGCGAAGCTGGATTCCAGTGCAGGCCATGCGCCTTTGGCAGACAGAATGAATTCACAGGCTTCGCGAACAGCGCCACAGCCACCCTTGTGCTGAGCCAGCCAATCAGCTGCTTCACGTACCGCTGAACTGCCGTCTGCCACGGTCATACCCAGGCCCGCCGCGCGGATTGCCCCGAGATCTGGCAAGTCATCGCCCATGTAGGCGCATTCCACTAACTCAATGTGGTTACTCTGGCATAATTCCATGAGAGCCTCGCGTTTGTCTTCCCGCCCCTGTATCACGTAGTCAATGCCAAGTTCTTGCGCGCGTCGCGCGACAATCTCCGATTGGCGGCCCGTGATGATGGCAACTTTGACACCAGCAGTCTGTAACAGTTTTATGCCCAGGCCATCTTTTATGTTGAAGGCCTTCAGTTCTTCGCCACTGTTGCTGTAGTAGATCAGACCATCAGTCATAACGCCGTCCACATCCAGCGCCAATAGGCGAACATTGGCGGCGCGATTTTCAGCTGAGGTCATAGAGACTCTATCCAGTATCAGGCAATGCCTGCATGCAGCAGGTCTTTGAGATGGACGACGCCGGTAAGCGCCCCTTTGTCATCGAATACAACTAGCGAGCTGATCTCGTTTTCTTCCATAATACGCAACGCCTCCGCAGCCAGCATGCTGGTGCTAATTCTCTTGGCCCCGGTGCTCATTAGATCACCAATAATGGTTTCATTGATATCCAGGCGGGCATCCAGGGCCCGACGTAGATCGCCATCCGTGAACACACCAATCAGCTGACCTCCCTCATCGACCACTGTCGTCATTCCCATGCCCTTGTCGCTGATTTCCAGTAGCGCGGCGGACAATTTGACCGCCGGGTCGACGCGTGGCATATCGCTGCCGGATTTCATCACATCCCGTACCTTAAGCAGGAGTTGCCTGCCTAATGTCCCGCCGGGGTGAGAGAACGCGAAGTCGTCTGCTGTGAAGCCGCGTGCCTCAAGGAGTGCAATGGCCAGCGCGTCGCCCATTACCAGGGCGGTTGTGGTGCTGGAGGTGGGTGCCAGGTCCAGCGGACAGGCCTCTGTTTCAACCCCCGTGTCCAGGTGCACGTCTGAGGACTTGCCCAGGGGGGACTGTGCGTTGCCTGTCATACTGATAAGGGGAGTGCCAAGGCGCTTTAACAGCGGAAGTAGGGTCAGGATTTCCGGCACTGCCCCACTGTTGGACAGGGCAATAACCGCGTCTTCGGAGGTTATCATTCCCATGTCACCGTGACTGGCCTCTCCCGGGTGAACGAAGAAGGCTGGAGACCCTGTGCTGGCGAGGGTTGCCGCTATTTTTCGGGCGATATGTCCCGATTTACCCATACCGGTGACAATCACTCGCCCTCCGATGCCAAGGAGTATATCGCAGGCGCGTTCGAAATCGGCGCCAATGCGCTGCTCCAGAGCAGCCACGGCAGTGGCTTCCATGCGAATGGTACGTTGCGCTGATGCGGTGTAACTGATGGTGCTTTGCAATGGCATAGAGCGAATCACAGGTTACATGGTGGAATAGAGTAAACAATAGTACAGCACATAAAACGACACTAACATCGCACCGACTATGCGTCCCAGGTACGCGTGGCCTGCGGGAGCCTTGCTACGTCTGCGACTCACAAAAAGGGCAAGGGCGAGAAACAGGGTCAATAATGCCATCATGAAGTAGTCGCGGGATATTGCGGCGGGCTCCAGAATTTGCGTTGCCACCACGCCGGGAATGGCCATGACGGCGAGTAAATTGAACAGGTTTGATCCGATGATGTTCCCAAGCGCAATCTCGGTGTGTCCGCGCAGGGCGCTGGTGATGGAGGCGGCCAGTTCTGGAAGGCTGGTGCCGATAGCCACAACGGTTAGCCCGATGACCAGTTTCGATACGCCCAGTTCCTCAGCGGCAAAAACCGCTCCCCATACCAGAGCCTTCGAGCTGGCGACCAGTAATACCAGGCCAAAGAAAAAAGTAATCCAGGCGCGTCCTTTTGTCAGGTGCGGCATGGAGCCGGTGGCCGTCGCCTCCTCACTCAACGCGGCATCTCCGACTCGCAAACGCACTAGAAGCGCGACCAGCACCAGAAGGACGGAGATCATCAGCCAGCCATCAAATGACGTGAGTTCGCCATCACTTATAAGGGCGAAGACGCCAAAAGTCGCCAGCAGCAATATCGGCATTTCAATTTTCATGCAGCGCTGTTCCACCATCATGGGGGCAACCAATACCGTGAGCCCCAGCACCAGGGCGATGTTCGCAATGTTGGAGCCGACGGCATTCCCAATGGCCAGATCTCCGGCGCCGGAGAGGGAGGCGGTGGTAGATACCAGAATCTCCGGCGCGGAAGTGCCTATCGAAACGATGGTCAAACCAATGATGATGGGAGACATACCCAGATTCTTGGCAATAGACGCTGCGCCAGCCACAAACAGGTCTGCGCTCCAGATAAGGACGACAAAGCCAAAGAGAATCATAGCGGCTGCTAACAGCATATGAGCGAATTTCCTGTTAAAGTGTTTGCCGCCGGGAGCATGGGAATGGTTAGGTGGAGCTTGTTGTCATAAACAGTGCGTGGCGAAACAAGTGAGTTTGTATCTGTGCAGGGGCGGATTATACAGGGCATTGCCTCTCAGGGTAGTGACATATTTGAGTTTTGGAGGGAGGAATGTCAATTCGGGATAACACAGTTGGGATAGCGGCACTCTGGCTACTGGCAGTTTTTACGAGTGCACATACCGCCGCGCAGGAAAGCTCACCCTACGATCTCGTCCAGAGCACCACGGAGCAGGTGATGGAGGTCGTGGTGGCAGCGGATGAATATGTAGACGCTGAGCCCGATCGGTACTACACGCAGATTCAGGACTTACTTGATCCGCTTATTGACTTCCGCGGGTTTGCCCGCAATGTGATGGGTCCCTATGCCAATTCCAAGCGCTATCGATCCCTCGATGAGGCCGGGAGACAGCAATTAAAAGATCAGCTTGATCGGTTCACAGCCGCCATGCGAGCGTCTCTGGTGCGTACTTACAGTAATGGTTTGTTGGCCTTTGGGGGTTCGCGTATTGAAGTGATTCCCCCTGAAGAAGGCGTTGAAACGGACGCAGCTCGGCAATCGGTTCGGCAGCTGATCTATTCGGACCGATCGAAGCCCTATGAGGTGTTGTATCAAATGGGTCTGGAGCGCTCTGGAGACTGGAAGTTGCGAAATGTCATTATCGAAGATGTCAATCTGGGTGAAATTTATCGCGACCAGTTTTTGGCCTCGGCACGTGAGCAGGACGGTAACCTGGAAGCGGTCATCGACACGTGGACTATCGTGGTTGTCGAAGTCGATGAGTAAATCTGCCATAGGGTAGCAGTCGCTATCCGCTGGTATTTCTCCTAAAATACAGTCCGTTCGAGCCTATCTAGAACGTGAGTGATTGTGCCTGGTGGTCGCCGGGTCTCGTTCGCCGTTCTGGGCAGCAATACTCCCGGAGTTTTAAATGGATGCATCTACAGTCAAGACGTTATTACACAATCACCTGCCGGAGTGCGAGTTCAATGTCCAGGGAGAGGGCAATCACTACGACATCGAGGCAATTGGTGAGGTTTTTGATGGCCTTCGTCCGGTGCAGCGGCAGCAGTTGGTTTATGCTGCTCTTAAAGACCAGATTGGCGATGGCAGTATTCATGCAGTCAATATCCGCACCTACACTCAGGCGCAGTGGCAGGCCTGAGTATCATGGGTTCTCTGCTTTAACCGCCCTGGCGACGGGTGAAGAAACACAACCAATGGCGGGGTTGAGGGCAGACCCCGAACGATCAGCGCGGTGCTTTTTATGAATGAAAAACTGACTATAGCACTCACTAAAGGACGCATCCTCAAGGAAACGCTTCCGCTATTGGCCAGCGTGGGAATTGTCCCTGTGGATGATATCAGTAGCAGTCGAAAACTCGTCTTTGAAACCAATCGAAACGATCTGCAGCTGGTTATTTTGCGGGGCACGGATGTGCCCACGTATGTCCGCTACGGGGCTGCTGATATGGGCGTGGTCGGCAAGGACATACTTATGGAACATGGGTCTGAGGGACTCTACGAACCCCTTGATCTTGGTATTGCTCGCTGCCGACTGATGACAGCGGGGCCGGTAGGCTGGCAGCACATCGGTGCGCGTATCCGAGTGGCTACCAAGTTTGTAAATATCACTCGTGAGTACTTTTCTCGGCAGGGTGTGCACGCGGATCTGATCAAGCTGTACGGCGCTATGGAGCTGGCGCCCATGATGAATTTGGCAGATCTGATAGTGGATATAGTCGATACGGGAAATACACTGCGAGCGAACGGTATGGAGCCACTCGAAGAGATAGCGGCCATCAGTTCGCGACTGGTAGTGAATAAGGCTGCGATGCGTTCTCGCTGCGCGGCGATTTCACAAATTATTGAGGAGCTGACAGCCGTCGTCAAAGAGGGTGAAGATGCTCCGGCTTAATACTACCGATGCGGACTTCGATCAGTCACTGACGCGATTGACCGCCTGGGAAGCGGAGTTGAACGACGCTATTAGCGAGCGTGTGAAGGCGATCATCGCTGACGTCGATGCACGCGGCGATGAAGCATTGCTGGAATATACGGCGCGCTACGATCAGCTGACGTTACCTTCGGCGGAGCAATTAGAGGTTTCTGCAAAGCGTCAGAAGGCGGCGCTTGACGGGATTGATTCGGCACAGCGAAAGGCGCTGGAGTATGCCGCCCAGCGTGTGCGCAGCTTTCACGAACATCAGGTGCAGCAAAGTTGGCAGTACCAGGATGAACTCGGTAACGTGCTGGGGCAAAAAGTTACGCCGCTGGATCGAGTAGGGATTTATGTGCCCGGCGGTAAAGCCAATTACCCCTCTTCGGTATTGATGAATGCTCTACCTGCGAAAGTAGCAGGGGTCGAGGAAGTCATCATGGTGGTTCCGGCCCCCAGTGGTGAGCTGAATGACCTGGTGCTCGCCGCGGCATGTATCGCGGGAGTGGATCGCGTTTTTACGATTGGTGGCGCACAGGCGGTTGCCGCCTTGACCTGCGGCACAGCCACTGTGCCGGCAGTAGATAAGATCGTTGGACCCGGCAATATTTATGTAGCGACTGCGAAGCGCCAGGTGTTCGGTCGTGTGGGCATTGACATGGTCGCAGGCCCATCAGAGATTTTGATTATTTGCGATGGCGACACCGACCCGGACTGGGTGGCAATGGACATGTTTTCGCAGGCTGAACATGACGAGCACGCCCAAGCGTTGCTGCTATGCCCTGACAGCGCGTATCTGGACAAGGTGCAAGCTAGTATTGAGCGCTTGCTACCCTCTTTGGACAGGGCCGAGATTGTCCGTGCCTCACTTTCCTCTCGAGGGGCCATGATAGTGACTCGGGATCTTGCCGAAGCCGTGGCCCTGTCTAACCGGCTCGCACCAGAACACCTGGAGCTGTCAGTAGCTGACCCTGAGAGCCTCCTGCCATTGATCAGACATGCGGGCGCAATTTTTATGGGGCCTTTGACGTCGGAATCACTTGGGGACTACTGCGCCGGCCCCAACCATGTATTACCGACTTCAGGTAGTGCGCGTTTTTTCTCGCCCCTGGGCGTCTACGATTTTCAAAAGCGTAGTTCCATTATTATGTGCAGCGAGCGCGGTGTGCAAGAGTTGGGGGCTGTGGCGTCGGTGCTGGCCGAGGGTGAGTCGCTGACGGCACATGCGCGCAGTGCACTGCTCCGGCTTAACAAGCAGCAGTAGTCGTTTATTCTTCGCGCTTTCTCTTGGATTGATTCAAGACGCCGAGCACAGCACGTAATTCAAAGCTCTGCTGTCCGCGCAGCAATGTAATGCCCACGGTATCGCCGGGTCTCAGCATGGCAATGCGGTGCATGGCAAGCCGTCCATCCTGCACCGGTTCGTCGTCGATATGAGTGATGATGTCACCCACCTGTACTCCGGCTTTTTGCGCCGGGCTGTTTGCAGCCACCACTTTCACTTCCAGGGGCTGGCGACCACTTCCCATTGCCGGGAGGGCACTAATCGGCTCCACCACCACGCCTAGCCAGCCGCGAATAACTTCGCCGTATTCGATCAGGTCCTGCATTACAAAAGTGGCGAGGTTTACCGGTATGGCCAGATTAATTCCGATGCCGGTGGTTCCTCTTTCGGTCGCGCTATTGGGTGTATAGATTAGTGTATTGATACCCAGTAGCCGACCCTGTGTGTCGATTAAAGCGCCCCCTGAATTGCCCTGGTAAATGGTGGCATCAGTTTGAATATAGTCTTCGTAAGTGTTGAGGTGCAGACCGTATCTTCCCAGCGCAGATACGATACCCTGGGTTACCGAGTGGCCGAATCCAAGCGGGTTGCCGATCGCTAGTACAACGTCGCCCACTTGGATTGCGTCAGAGTCGCCTGGTGCCATCGGCTGCAGTTCGCTCAGCTCCGCCTGAAGAACGGCAAGATCTGTCGCTGAATCGGTACCGATTACGATGGCCTTGGCGGAACGACCGTCTTGCAGCATTACCTGAATGGCAACGGCTCCGGCAATGACATGGTTATTGGTCAGAATGTGACCACGCTCGGTCATGATAACGCCCGAGCCCAATGAACGCTCGATGCTTTGGCGCAAGGGTTTGGGGCGTGTGAGTTTGCGAAAGCCAGAGTCACCCACCAACGGGCTGCGACTTTCGGTCACCAGTTTGGCAGTATAGATATTGACCACCGAGGGAGTTGCCGCGCGCACGGCGGCGGCATAAGTGACAGGCGCCGCGTTGGCCACTTCATTCCCCGGTACCTGCGGCAGCACCCAGCGGTCGAGGATTAACAGGGCTGCGAACAGGCCGGCAATTGCGGGCCAGACGATGAATGTCAGGTTTTGTTTCATGCGGGACCAGTTGTGTTGTTTTCAGTGGCATTGTATATGATGCGAACTCCAGCATGCCAAACTGCTGATCCCGCATTTGCCCAGTAAAGGTGACACCGACATGAGTGTAGCGCTTACCGAACTCTGCCGATTCCTGCAGGAGACCCTGCAGCCAGGCCAGTATAAAGACTATTGCCCCAATGGTTTACAGGTGGAGGGCCGACCTGCGGTCGCTCGGCTGGCAACCGGGGTTACCGCCTGTCAACGCTTCCTGGACGAGGCGATAGAGTGGGGTGCTGACGCCTTACTGGTTCACCATGGTTATTTCTGGCGCGGGGAAGCACCGCAGGTCGTCGGCATGAAGCGACGTCGACTTGCAACACTTTTGAACGGTGACGTCAGCTTGCTGGCGTATCACCTGCCGTTGGATGCTCATCCGGAACTGGGAAACAATGCGTGTCTGGGTCGCTTGATGGGTATCGAGCTTGAAAACCAGGAGCCTTTAGAGCCGGGCGTGGGTGGTATTGGCCTGATCGGTAATCTGCCTCAGTCGATGCCCGCCAACGAGTTCGTGGCCAGGCTGGAAGACATTACCGGGCGTGAGTCCTTGCACGTGGGTGACCCGTTGGCACTTGTGCACCGCCTAGCCTGGTGCACTGGTGCAGCGCAGGAGTATATCGACAGGGCCGTCGAGGTTGGCGCAGATATGTTTGTGACGGGGGAGGCGTCCGAGCAGACTGTGCACACAGCCAGAGAAGAAGGCATTCACTTCGTCGCTGCCGGCCATCACGCAACCGAACGTTTTGGAGTGCAGGCCTTGGGAGAGCATGTGGCGACGCAGTTCTCCCTGGAGCACAAGTTTTTTGACATAGACAACCCGGTATAGTCTGGTGTGATCAGGCCTTCTCAGCTTCCTCTGGCAGGGGTGTGGGCTGCCGCTCCAGTCCAAATTCTTCATTGAGCATGCCCTTCTCGCTTGGAGAGGTCTTGGGAGCATAGTCCAGGGGCGGCTGGATGCCAGCCAGATCGGCTGGAATTTCGGCCCTGGAGAGGTTATTTTCCGATCGTTCTAATGATACCGGCCCCTGGCCCTGGCACAGAGTATCGGCCCCCTTAGCGAGATGGTTGTGAACATCCCGGTAGTTTTCGGTGAGATTGTTCAGAAGTTTTGCTGTCTCGGTAAAGTGTTCCACCACTTCATCCTCATAGATTTTTTTGTCCTGTAGCACCTGATCCAGTTTGCGTTCAACTTCCCGGTATTTTTTTGCTGCTGTTGATGTGCGACGGCCCCACAGGTAGCCCAACAATAAGCCAATAATAGCCACAATAGCGCCGGCAGCCAGCAGTACGTCTCGGCTAAGTTCAGGTGATTCCACAGATGATTCCTCGAGCTGACCAAATAAGGGGCGAGTATACCCCTTATGATGAGCAGACTGTAGCGTTGGGCGCATTGCCAACCAGTGGGGCGGTGGTTAAAGTGTGGCGTTTGCACGCGCCGGAATGAGCCGCCTCACACATGACCACACCTTGGCAACGCTACCAAGCAGATCTGCAGCGAGAGGGCTTTTCACATGATCCCGCCCAGGAGCAAGCGGTGTTACTGCTGCAAGATTTGTTTGATCGCCTGGTCGCTGCTCGGGGTGAGCAGAAAGAGGGGCTAGTTGCCTGGGTTCGCAACTTTCGTGGAAAAGAGGTTGAACCGACAGTCGGCCTCTATTTCTGGGGAGGAGTGGGTCGAGGAAAGACCTATCTGGTGGACACCTTCTACGAGTGCCTGCCCCTGCGGCGTAAGTTGCGAGTGCATTTTCACCGGTTCATGCAGAGAGTGCACCTTGAATTGGCGAGTCTCGAGGGCCAGAAAAACCCCTTAGAGGCGGTAGCTGATCGACTCTCCGCAGAGGCGAGGGTTATTTGTTTTGATGAATTCTTTGTGACCGATATTGGTGATGCCATGATATTGGGGGGGCTGATGGAGGCGCTTTTTGCCCGTGGTGTAACCCTGGTGGCAACGTCCAATATTGAACCCGCCCGACTGTATGAAAATGGATTGCAGCGGCAGCGCTTTCTGCCCACCATTGCCCTGCTGGAGAAATACACCCGGATATTCCATCTCGACAGCGACACTGATTATCGTCTGCGCACTTTGCAGCAGGCTGTCTTGTATTACTCACCTCTGGGTGCAGAAGCAGACGAAAATCTACAGGACTGTTTTGCGCGTCTGGCGCCCGAGGGAGGCGATCACTGGGAGCGATTGCAGATCAATCATCGTTACCTTACCTGCCGTCGTAAGGGCAAAGACGTTGCGTGGTTTGATTTCTCTGAATTGTGTGACGGACCGCGTTCCCAAAATGATTACATTGAGCTAGCTCGTCGCTTTCGCGCCATACTTGTTTCGGGTGTGCCGGAGTTTGTTCAGGACAAGGGCGATCAGGCGCGTCGGTTCATCAGTTTGGTAGATGAGTTTTATGACCACAACGTGAAGTTGGTATTGGCAGCAGAGAAGCCGCTGCTTGAGTTGTATACAGGGGGGCTCCTCCAGTTCGAATTTCAGCGCACAGTGTCTCGGTTGCAGGAGATGCAGTCTTATGAGTATCTCGCTCTGAAACATCGGCTTTAGGCAGAGTGCGGCCCCGGGTAGGATGCCGAGGGGGCGGACCGGCCCAAGTGCCGGTGCGGCTTCGATTCAGGCCAGATCAGGATCGATTTTCAGGCGGCGGCGATCCCCGATTAAGCCCGGACAGCCCCGTCCAGCCCCAAAGGTTATCGAGCCGCGAATTTATTGAACTCGCTGCTTGAAAAGAGGGGGTCCATTAGGTAGCATACGCGCTCCCGAAATTGGACTCCTCCAAGAGGCAGTTATTGATGAAAACGTTTAGTGCCAAAGCGGAAGAAGTGGCTCGCGACTGGTATGTAGTGGACGCCTCTGACAAGACGTTGGGGCGCCTGGCCAGTGAGATAGCGCACCGTTTGCGTGGTAAGCACAAGGCTGAATACACGCCTCATGTGGATACCGGAGACTACATCGTGGTAGTCAATGCCGAAAAGGTACGGGTCACGGGTGCCAAGGCCACAGACAAAATATATCACCACCATACGGGTTTCCCCGGTGGTCTGAAGTCTATGTCTTTCAATAATTTGGTTGTTAAAGCCCCTGAGAAAATCATACAGGGCGCGGTGAAGGGCATGTTGCCGCGTAATCCTTTGGGTCGCGCCATGTTCAGGAAACTGAAAGTGTATGCTGGTAACGAACATCCTCATTCGGCACAACAGCCCCAAGCACTGAACATCTAACGGAAACAATCTATGTCAGCCACCCAATATTATGGAACCGGCCGTCGCAAGACGTCCACAGCACGTGTTTATTTGACCACGGGCGCCGGCGGAATCACGGTTAACAAGCGCTCACTGGACCAGTATTTCGGTAGAGAAGTGGCTCGAATGATAGTACGCCAGCCGCTGGAGCTTGTTGAGCTGACCGATAAATTCGACATCAATGTGACTGTCGCCGGGGGCGGGAGTTTCGGTCAGGCGGGTGCCATACGCCACGGTATTACGCGCGCTTTGATGGAATATGACGAATCACTGCGCGGTACGTTGCGCTCGGCAGGGTACGTCACGCGAGATGCGCGTGAGGTTGAGCGGAAAAAAGTCGGTCTGCGCAAGGCACGCAAGCGTCCTCAGTTCTCCAAGCGTTAAGTCAGTGGAGTGTATCTCCGATTTGTTTATCGGGGGTATGGGTAGAATCAAAAGCGCCCGGGTGCTGTGCATACCGGGCGTTTTTTTGAGCCGGTGAACGGCGCCGATTTCTGCGTCAATCGGGGCTGGATCCTGCTGAAAACGCAGTAAAATCAAAGCGTTTTCCTTGTAACAAATAGGCAAAGTCATTACCATTTGCACCCTTTTGGGGATGTGTGGTGCGTGGAATTACCAAGAGTCGCAAATCGGCCAGTAATCTGGGGAGAAAAGCATGAGTAGCGATGGCGTAAACTCGGGAAGAAGGAAAATCCTGACGGCTGCTACCAGCGCAGTGGGCGTGGCCGGTCTGGTCGGCGTCGCCGTGCCCTTTGTTGGATCCTGGAACCCGTCGGCCAAGGCCAAGGCTGCTGGCGCGCCGGTGAAGTTCGATTTCGGAAGACTTGAGCCCGGTCAAATGTCTATCGTAGAGTGGCGTGGTAAGCCCGTCTATGTTCTCAATCGTACCGCCCCTCAGTTGGAAGCACTGCCTGGCCTCGATGGGCAACTGAAAGATCCCGACTCAGACAACCTGGAGCAGCAGCCTTCTTATATCAAAGGTGTTGACCGTTCCACCAAACCCGATCTGCTGGTTGTAGTTGGCCTGTGCACCCATTTAGGCTGTGCTCCCAAGTATGTTCCAGAGGTGGGTGTGGCTGATCTGGGCGGAGATGCATGGATGGGAGGTTTTTTCTGTCCCTGTCACGGTTCCAAATTTGACCTTTCCGGCCGCGTTTACGATGGGGTGCCCGCTTCCGCTAACCTGTTGGTGCCGCCTTATTCCTTCGAGGGTGAAAGCGTCCTTGTGATTGGCGTGAACCCGGAGGTGGTCTAATGAGTAATCTGTTGATTGGATTGCGCGACTGGGTCGACGCTCGCCTGCCTATTATGAAGGCGTGGGATACCCACATGGGCAAATACTACGCGCCCAAAAACTTCAATTTCTTTTATTTCTTCGGTGTGCTCTCGCTGTTGGTGCTGGTTAACCAACTCCTTACCGGCATTTGGCTAACCATGAGCTACACCCCTACTCAGGAAGGCGCTTTCGCATCGGTGGAATACATCATGCGAGACGTGGATTACGGCTGGATTTTGCGCTATATGCATTCCACTGGAGCATCAGCGTTTTTCGTCGTTATATACCTGCATATGTTCCGAGCTCTGTTGTACGGTTCATACCAGAAGCCGCGGGAACTCATCTGGATTTTCGGCATGCTCATCTTTGTGGTGCTGATGGCTGAAGCCTTTGTGGGCTATGTATTGCCCTGGGGTCAGATGTCCTACTGGGGCGCGCAGGTTATTATCTCTCTGTTTGGGGCGATTCCGGTGTTCGGGGAGGATATCGTGACCTGGATTCGCGGTGATTACCTTATCTCAGGCATTACCTTGAACCGCTTCTTCGCTCTGCATGTGGTAGCGCTGCCGATTATTTTGCTCGCTCTGGTTGTTTTGCACCTGCTGGCGTTGCATGAGGTTGGTTCAAACAACCCCGACGGGGTTGATATTAAAAAACACAAAGACGATGCGGGTGTACCTTTAGACGGTGTTGCCTTTCATCCTTACTACACCGTGCACGATTTACAGGCGATCGGCGTGTTCCTGTTTATCTTTTGCGGGATTATATTCTTCCTTCCGGAGATGGGGGGGTATTTCCTCGAGTTCGCAAATTTCGAAGAAGCCAATAATCTGAAGACTCCCGAGCATATCGCGCCAGTTTGGTACTTCACGCCATATTACTCCGTGCTGCGGGCGGTGCCGGACAAGTTCTGGGGGTTTATCGCTTTTGCGGCTTCGGTAGCAATACCGTTTGTGTTGCCGTGGCTGGATCGTAGCCCGGTAAAATCCTGGCGTTATCGCGGCAATATCACCAAAGTGATGTTGTTGCTGTTCGTGTCCTCGTTTGTGATTCTTGGGGTGCTGGGCGTGTGGTCTCCTACGGATGCCCGAACTATGCTGGCGCGGATATGCTCGGTCGTGTACTTCGCATTTTTCCTGCTGATGCCATTCTGGTCGTCCCTGGATCGCACCAAACCGGTACCGGAGCGGGTGACCGAAAATGGGGGTATTGGAATTTGGGGTAGTATCGGGGTGCTGGTGCTCATTTTGGCATTGACGATATTGCCGTTAAAAGCGGTCGCATCGGAGGCGGCGCACGATTGTGGCGCAATACCCTGTGATACCTTCACAGCAGACCCTGAGGACAAAGCGTCGCTGCAGCGCGGAGTTAGCCTTTACATGAATTACTGCATGGGGTGCCATTCTCTGCAATATTCGCGCTTCAACCGGGTGGCATCAGATCTGGGTATTCCCGAAGATCTTTATGAAGCGAACCTGATGTTCGACCCGAACGTAAAAATCGGTGCGCTGATGACAAACTCCATGGATAAAGACAATGCAAAAGCGTGGTTCGGAGCGGCTCCTCCGGACCTGACGCTTGTCTCACGCGCGCGCCAGCCGAAGTGGCTATATACCTATTTGCGCTCCTTCTATCGTGACGATAGCCGGCCTTACGGCGTGAACAACAAGGTGTTCAAGGATGTGGCTATGCCCGGTGTTTTGCTGGAATTACAAGGTATGCAGGAGTGTGCCCCAGGGCCTGTTACAGCAGTCAATGGCGGTATCAAACGCGACCGACTGACAGGCGAAGATATTCTTGAGGACCCCTGCGGGACGTTTGAAATACCGGTTGCTGGAGAAATGACCCCCCAGGAATATGATGGGGCGATGTATGATCTGGTAAACTTTCTCGCCTATGTGGCTGAGCCGATGGTCACTGACCGTCATCGTATAGGCAAATATGCACTGCTTTTTGTTGCGCTCTTTACTATTTTCGCCTGGTTACTCAATCGCGAATATTGGAAAGACGTGCACTAGTAGTGTGCAATAGTGAGTGCTTGTGAGACTGAGTCTTCTTCGCACAGCGTTTTTGTAAGAAACAACTGAGGAATCCCAGATGGGTGTAGTGGCAAAACGGTCTTCAATGACATTTTTCTCTGATAGTATCAGTCACTACAGTCACCGGGTGCGTATTGTCCTGGCCGAGAAGGGGGTCACTGTAGACCTGGTCGAGTCCGACCCGACGCATCCTCCGGCAGAACTGTCAGATCTCAATCCATACCATAGCCTGCCCACTCTGGTGGACAGGGACCTCGTACTTTACGAATCCAAGGTGATGATGGAGTATCTGGACGAGCGGTTTCCGCATCCACCATTGTTACCTGTCTATCCGGTGGCGCGGGCTGAGAGTCGGCTCTTCATTCACCGCATTGAAAAAGACTGGAGTGCGCGCGTGGACGCTATCCAGCACACGCGTAGTGACAATGTAGTGAAGAAGTCGACCAAGGAGTTGCGTGAGAGCATCATGGGTATAGCACCCATCTTCGCAGAGAAGCCCTTCTTCATGAGCGATGAATTTACTCTTGTGGATTGTTGTATTGCCCCCATACTGTGGCGACTTCCCTCACTGGGTGTGGAAATTCGCGCCAGCAAACAGTCCAAGCCTTTGCAAGCCTACATGGACAACCTGTTTAACCGTGAATCCTTTCAGGAGAGCCTAACCGAGCAGGAGCGGGAAATGCGCCTGTAAGACGGTCTTTCTCTGGCTATCCTAGCGGCAGCGTTGAATATGAATTCCAGTCGCCCCTACATTATGCGCGCACTCTATGAGTGGATTGTGGACAATGAGTGCACGCCCTATGTTCTGGTCGATGCATCCATGGCGGACGTCATGGTGCCCCAGCAGTTCGTAAAAGAGAACCAGATTGTTCTGAACATCTCTCCCGATGCGGTCGTTGATTTGAATATATCCAATCAGGCGGTGGCCTTTAACGGTCGGTTTGGTGGTGTTGCAACAGATGTTTTTGTGCCGATTTCCGCAGTCGTGGGAATCTATGCCAGGGAAAATGGGCAGGGAATGGTGTTCGATCCCGAGGAAGCTGCAGAGCCACCGGATGATACGCCGTCTGATCCCAACAAGGCTGAGAAACGGCCTGCTTTGAAGATTGTTAAGTAGATTGAAAGCTAGCTAGGCACAATCCAATCGTCACGGCACCAGTCAATCCACCCATTCAAACAATTGCACAACCCGCTGGACGCCCGCAACCCCGGCTGCCTCATCAGTGACGCGTTTTGCTTCCTTGCGCGTGACCAGACCCATCAGATAAACCACGCCATTCTCCGTAATGACCTTTACGCCGGTACCTTCAATATCACTGTTGCCCAATAACCATGACTTCACCTTTGTCGTAATCCAGGTATCACTCGAGCGCGTCATTCCAGAACTGGGAGCTGCGATCTCCAGTTCATTGTAGATTCTGCGCACGCCATGGATTTTTCGCACAACGGCAGTCGCTTGGGACTTTAGTGACTCGTTATTGACCTGTCCTGCCAGCAGCAGGTAGCCGTTATAGCAGACCGCCACCAGGTTAGCATCGTGGAATGACTGATTGGCAGCATGGATATTGACGATAGCTTTGGTCTCGATATTGTCATCTTCAATCAATTGGCCCAGCGTACGGTCACCAGGGTGGTCCTCAATCGGTTCAGTTTGCAGGGTGGCTAGCAAACTGCCACACCCTGAGAGTGAGAGTGCGCAACAAATGAAAATGGCGGTGATGAGGTATCGCATATCTTATTCCTGACTATGGTTTCCAAAAAGGCTGTGATCTATGAGTTCGCAAAAGCTGTGGATTGCCATAGCGTGTATTTCCACTACAAGCGACTGTCTCGCTGCATTGACTCGCAATTCAACATCTTCTTCGCGAATGAGTGTGCCCAATTCACCCTCCTGGGTGTTCGACACGACAATGACTCCCATGTTCCTTTCGTGGGCAGTCTGCACCGCCCGCAGCAGGTTGCCCGCGGCCTCTGAACTATTGATGCAGACTAAAATATCTCCGGCTTGCCCTAGTGCGCGTAGCTGGCGGGAGAAAATATCGTTGATACTGCTGGATTGGGCGATAGCGGTCACGCTGGCACTGTCATTCCCCAGTGTCAGAGCGGGAAGAGCGGGCCTGTCGGCCTCAAAGCGATCAAGCAGATAGCTGGCAAATAGGTGTGCCAGAACTGCATCCACGCCATTGCCGCAGGTGATAATTTTTCGATCACCCACTAGTGCGCTGGCCATCAGTGCGCTGCCTCGCTCTATGGGTTCGGCAAGATCATCGACTGACATGGCGATGGTTTCGATAGTGCTCTGGAAATTGTTGGCAATGATCTGGTAGTAATCCATGCGGTCGGGTCCGGTGCTAGAATGTCAGGCAGTGAATGCGCTTCGGATCCATCGCATCCGTGGTTCGGGCCCGAATTGTGGGGGCTCGAAGGCGATTACGTCAAATCGGCAGGGCATATTCGCACACTGCGGCCTGCACTGCAGGAAGAGTTGCGCTGTTTTTACGATACGCTGTTGCTTGCGAGCGGTTACCGAGCCTGCGGCGCCAGCGAATTTGCGGTTACTGCGCGCCCTGACTTCCAAAAAGACGACCTGTTCGCCGTCCTGAGCAATAATGTCGATTTCTCCCGTTTTTCCCCGGAAGTTACGTTCCAGAACACACAGGCCGCTCTGCTGTATCAGGGTCGCCGCCCTATCCTCGTAATCGTCGCCTAAAAATTTCACCTGTCACCGCACTGTCCTTTGCTCAGGGTTGCTCAGTGTAGCTACTGAGCCTTGAGGACGCCCCCATCCAAAGTGGCCGCGGAGAGCTCCCGGTGAATGCGCAGGTTCGGATCCATGCTCAACAAACCGGTGTTCCCACGCAGCAGGGCATCAGCTCCGCTCTGCAGGCGGCCGAATTCGGATTGCAGTAAAAAGGCGTCTGCGCCCAGCGCATTGAGCTGTGTGTAATCACCTGAACCGGTGTCGCCCGCGGCAATAGCCACTCGCAGTTCCGGATTGGCACCCAGAAGCCACGGTGTCTCTACCAGGTGAATTCCCTCCAGGTCGCGATTGCGTTCGTCAGGGATGCTGGTGTAGATAGTGGAAATGCCGTAAACGGGCAGGTTGCCGGCGTAATGAAAAGCCAATAGTGGTTTGATAGAGCTGGCCTCGTAAGCATTTCGGCTGAGGAGAAAAACCACATCCGGGTCGAGCCGACGCCGAGGTACGGACTCGATGTTGGTGGCCAGCAGGCGGCGAATGTTACTGGCTCTTTGTTCACTTGTATCAAGGGAGAGTACAGACTTCACACTGCTGGAGTACTCATCGGGGTTGTTGTAGGTGGCACTGCTGGCAATACTGCCACCCAGAGTTGTCCATCGCTGTTCAAGGGCGCTTTCCACTTTTGCCCCCCAGTCGCCTTCGGGGCGAATAATGATAGCCCGGCGTGCACCTTGTCCAAATGCGATTTCAGCCACGCGCTGCGCTTCGTCTTGCGGTGCCAGTGAGAGTTGCACTAGAGCGCTTCCAGAGGCCGGCAATACCTGGTCAATGCGGTTGAGCGCCAGTATAGGTATTGGTCGCTCAAGCAGCGTGGCAACGTCTGCCAAAGCGGATTTGCTCAGCGGGCCAATGGCAATGCCAGCACCTTGGCTGACGGCGTAATCGTAGGCGCTGCTGGCGGTAGGGTAATTTTCTACATCAAGGATCAACAGTTCATAGGATGGGCCGCCATTGTCGCGTGCGGCGTAATAGGCCGCCAGATAGCCGTCCAGAACCGCTTTGCCAGGCCGTGCCAGTTTTCCGCTCAGGGGCAGTAATATGGCAACTTTACCTGTCCGGGTTGGAGGTGCCTGTAAGTAATCCAGCCCGCCTGGTAGCGGCGTGGACGCAGGGTGGCCGGGGTGATTGTTGCGCCAGCGCGACAGCTGGGCGGGCAGTGAGGAGGGGGCGCCGCGGGAGATTAGTGCGAGGTCCAGCCATCCCTGCCATTGCGGATTCATTGTGAGTCGTCGCGCAGCCAGTAACTCCGTCTCGTTCTCACGTTCCAGATTGCGCCACACATTGCGCTTCCAGGCAGCGGAGTAGTCTGTTGGGGCTGTGCGGAGAAGTTCGATTGCCAGGAGCGCGCTCTCGAGCCAGTCCCCTTGCATTTCCAGAATGTAGGCCTTAAAACTCAGCATGCGATAGCGCAGTGCAGGGTCAACATTGGGATGGTTCATCTTTTCGAGCTTCGCCAGGGCCTCGGCCTGATTACCCCGAAGAAAGGCGATGCGAGCCTGCAGGTAGGTGATGTAGGCTAGGTCGTTCGGCGTCGATGCGGTGTCGGCTAACGCTTGCAGTGTGACACTGGCCTGCATCCAGTCAAATTGAGCAAGCGCCTGCTCTGCAGCATTGAACGCTTCACTATGGGAGCTGGCAGGCAGGGTGAGCGAAACCCTCTTTTTCTGCGCAGACTGATGACTTTCAGGAGGCGGTGTCGTGGGCTCTTTGGGTTTTTTCTGCGGTTTATCTGCGCAGCCCCAGAGTAGTAATGTCAGAAGAATAAATGTCACTGCACGAACGCGGCGGTCTTGACTGGAACTGGGTTCTCTCATGCTATGCTTCACCAACTGGTTAGTAAGTCTTTAAAAATCGGGACACGCAAAGTGTCGCCATTATAAGGGGAAATTTTGGATTCCGGGCTTTATGTTGTGGCAACACCCATCGGTAACTTCGGTGATATGTCACAGCGAGCGATTGAGGTGCTGCAGTCAGCTGACCTTATCGCGGCGGAGGACACGCGCCACAGCCAGCGACTGTTGCAGCATTTTGCAATTGATACGCCCACCATGTCATATCACGATCATAGTGATGAGCGTGCATTGCATCGAATAGGCGCATGTCTTGAAGGTGGTGGCAGTGTCGCATTAGTGTCTGATGCTGGCACGCCTCTAATTTCAGACCCCGGGTATCGGCTGGTGCGCTATGTGCAGGATCGGGGCTTTGCTGTGCGACCGGTTCCCGGTGTTTGCGCGGCAATTGCGGCACTCAGCGTGTCCGGCCTGCCGACAGATCGATTTCTCTACGAAGGCTTTTTGCCAACTCGCGAGGGTGCCAGAGTCAATCGGTTGACCACCCTGGCCGGGGAATCCGTCACGCTGATCTTCTATGAGGCGCCACATAGAATCGAAGCCTCCCTCGGCTCTATGATTCAGGTATTGGGTGCAGAGCGAGAGGCCGTGTTAGCGCGGGAAATTACCAAGCTGTTCGAGACGATCAAGCGCGGCACACTGGCCGAGCTGCAGCACTTTGTAAGCGGTGACAGCAACCAACAAAAGGGTGAGATTGTGTTGATCGTGGCCGGCGCGCCCAAAAATGCGACAATAGTGAGCCCTGATGTGGCTGCACTACTATTGCGGCTAGCACAGGAATTGCCTGCGAAACAGGCGGCGGCAGTCGTGGCAGACTGCTCCGGCCTGCGTAAAAAGCTGCTGTATGAGTATTTAATCGCTGAGAAGAATAGCCGCGTAGAATAGGGAAGAGAGGTAGCCGCGTATAGTAGATAAAGGCTTACAGTCTCCCCCACGTCATCTAAAGAGACACTCATCTGCCAGGTTCCAGGTTCACTTGCGCTGCATGCAGTGACGGCGTAGTCTTGGCGCCGAGTCGGTCAGACGATCGCTTCCTGGCAGCGTTTGCGCAGTTCAGGGGGAGGAAAGTCCGGGCTCCATAGGGCAGAGTGCCAGGTAACGCCTGGGGGGCGAAAGCCTACGGAAAGTGCAACAGAGAGTAGACCGCCGGGCGGCTGAAAGG